>Ga0116229_10002822_pt1 | contig 28353 bp, 20 predicted proteins | sample S1TSphgellanicum_3_FD_87313 | JGI IMG/M metagenome (GOLD analysis project Ga0116229, IMG submission 87313) | Host-associated microbial communities from peat moss isolated from Minnesota, USA - S1T2_Fc - Sphagnum magellanicum MG | ecosystem: Host-associated > Plants > Peat moss > Unclassified...
AAAAAAAAAAAAAAAAAAAAAACAAACTAGAGGCATTTTTGTTTAAAAATTTTTTTAATAAAAAATTAAAATAAAAAAAAAATAAAAAAAACAAAAAAAAAAAAAAAAAAAAAAAAAAAAAAAAAGACCAAAAGTTAACCCAATTCTCTCACATGTCAATCACACATTTTCAATATTGGACCTTCGAATCGGACCCCAAGCCTTTGATTACACTCATCATAGCTTAGAAATTTTATTGATTTTTAATATGAAAAAAAGGTCCAATTCAAGCTTCAATTTGATCCCTGGGCTTTTGATCCTTGGACCCTTGTCTATTATTACCTGCTTATTTCACAATTATCCCCAAGCTTTGATCTAGAGTCTGTTGTTTCTAAGAATCCAACAACAACAAACAAATAAACAAGTTATGCATAGCGATGATTTTACCTTTTTTTTCCCATCCAAATTCATGATCATGTCACCTGTGCATAAAAACCAGTGGAAAATTACAGATCAACTCAGTTGTAAAGACCTGCACTGATTTTTCAAGTGTGACCGAAGAGCATCTCATAGAGAGTATTTTTCCTTCAATTTGTGGGGCATTTCAAAAAATGGAATGTTTATTGTCAGGCCCTTATTCCAATAAATTTGGGACTTGAGGACTGTAGTACATTGACAGCTTAGACACATGTTTGTCAAATAATTAATTAATTTTTAAAATTTTCATTTTGATACATAGAATATTCTTAAAGATTCAATATTTTCTTTCATTATATATATATATATATATAATTTTTAAAATTTTTTATTTTAAAGTTAAAAATTTCAACATTTCTAATATAAAATATTTAGTGTTGAAGCTGCCAAGGTAATATAGGGTAATTCAAATTCTGGAGAAAAGCATTCATCACAAAATTTAGGGCAGCCCAATTGCTTTTCTTTGGGCTGTTGAAATAAAATTTTCTTGGAACAATTTTGAGCAGGTGTTGAATTAACTAGCTAGCACTACTTCACATTATGGTGCATTCACACTTGATGTTAAGTCAGTGTTAAATGAAAATCTAGGTGGCATCCTAGGTGGCACATAATGTTAAATGGGTGATGGTTTAATGTTAAGTGAATGTTAGTTTAACATAAAATTTTACATGATAACTAGGTTTTAATTTTAAATGGCTACCATGGTGTTAAGGGAACTCAACACTAGAGGTCCCTAGCACCAAGCGTGAACGCACCGTAACTAACTGACAGGTTAGTTAATAATTTGCAGCGTACAGATAGGTACTTTGTAGGTTAGTTTGGCTAGTTAGTTAGTAGTGATTGAGCTTTTTAACCCAGTAGACGACGGAGAGATAGCAACGTACAAAGGGACAAGACGAGTAAATTAACTCATGTAATTAACGTTAATGGGGGCGTCTCCTCGTTTGAATGCTAAAAATACGTACAGTTAGTTAATTATTTACCAACAGGCGTGGTGCGGCGGTTAATGAACTTTCATTTAAAAAAAAGAAAACTTGGGGAACAAGCACAGTTTCGGGGGGGGTGCACTCTATGACCTTACTATTTATTTTTATTGCGCCATTCAATGCCATGAGCCAATTAATAAAGCCTATTTATTTGTCCAAATTACCTCGTCTTTTTTAAGCCCATTATTATTTCAGGAATGCCCTCCCTAGACCCCTCCTCCGGAGTCCTTTACTTTCGGAACGCCCTCAACTTGGGACCTTACTCAGGCCCTTTAATTCGGAAACGCCCTCAACCTGGGGTTTTTTTTTAACCTAGGCCCCTAATTTGGGAAATAGCTCTCATGTTGGGGCCTTACCTAGGCCCTGTATTTTTGGAAATGCCTCCAGCTTAGGTACCTTAAAGTTGTAGTTCTGACCTCAACTAGTGGTAAGTAAGAGTTATATCTCAAATTTAGAAAAACAGTTTAAATGATGAATTCATTGAAGGATGTTAGAGCCACTCTATCCAGGCCATGGTGAACTTGCACCCACTAGCACACTAGTTGGTTGTTTTATCTATTGGATGTCATCGTTTTTTCATCTTATACTTCTCCCCCAGCTAATCACACCTTGTTAATTGAGTTATTCTATTTAAGACTTCTACCTAGTTGTACTTCTTTTGTCCACCCCACCCCCCTCCCCCGCCAACCCCAAACCTTTTCTCCCAACTAACCTACTAGGTTGGTTACCTACTATTGTAGGGTAAAGCCCTAGGGTGGGAGCATTCTCAAAATAAGAGGCCTAGGGCGAGGTGATAGCCAAATCTAGCCTTGCATTTTGAGAATGCCCCTCACCCATGGGCTTTACCTGTTGTAAATCACTAAGCAAAAATTATCATGAATCAAACCTATGTAAATCACAAGGTGTTGAATGGGAGGGCTCTTATGCCTACTCCTCAATAGTGGGAGGGAAATGATAAATATAAGGTGCCCTCCACATAAATTACAATTTTTTTCCACGTGATTTACAACCTACTTAACAACATACTTACTTGTTGATTATCTACTTACCTACTTACAACAAACCTACTACATATTGATTACCAACTTACTTAAACAATTTACCTAAGCTTTCTATCCACTAATATAGCCTTATTCACATGGGCCCAGCTACCTGCCTGCCTACATATTATCCCTTAAACTTACTAAACCTATCACCACAAAAAGATTGAATGTTGTCATCACCACATGTAGGTATTACAAAAACCTTGGTGTCTTCCATTTAAATATTTTTTAACACTTTGATGATGACATAAGGTGAACCCCAAATGTACACATTACACAAAGCTATATTGCAATACATTTATTTTTGAAGCATATTCTTAATTATCAACCACCATCTAAACATAGGTTTCAACAAAAGGTGGGTAGCAAAATGTAATATTTTTATGTAGTTAGAAATTTTAATCATAAATATCAAAATATCGAAGTATTTAAGTGATTGTAATATCTTCATATAACATTAAAAGCTTAGAACAGCAATGGGAAAATGCTTAAGGTAGTGTCCTATCTTATTGTTAATTCATTTTCTTGGGATTTCTTATTATTTTGTAAGATTTTATTTTTTAGGGTGGGTGTTTACTCTTTTAGATTTATTTTTATTTTTTCTTCTTTCATTAAATTTCAATATATGTCATTTAAATATAAAATTAAAAATGTATGTAAATCTTGTAAGATTAGCCCAAATAAACAATGCATAATTTGTGACCCACATGTGGGTATTACATTTGGTCCCATTACATGTGTGTGTATGTGAAGGATCACAACATGACAAACCAAATTGCAACACATCAAACCATGAAAACAATGAGAACAAATCAACCACAACAATTCACATAGTGATATTTTTATCCATATCACATAATTTGCTAAGTTAGGTACCTTTTTTTTTTAAATTGAAATTTTGGGTACATTCTTTTCACTTGTATTTTAAATAGTAAAAAAAAATTATATTATTGGGGATACATTTAAAACAAACTAAACAACATGACCATTGATCAACAAAAGAAACCAAAAGCCCTTTTAACAAGTCGAATACACAGACCAAAAATAAATAAATAAAAACTTCTCAAGCAACATAGCAAATAGAAAACCATGAATTATTGCACTCAAAGGAAACTTCAACCTAAGTCAACATAACATTAAGCAAAAAAAAACTACAAAAGTTTTTCATGATCACATTTACACCACAAAAATCAATGGAGACAAAAAAGTCATAAGGGGCATCAATAATAACAAAAATAAGTAAAGAAAGAAGGAAAAGAAGGAGGAGGAAGGAGGAAAAAACTTGAGCTTCTTCATTCACTTAGGGTTGTAAAATACTTTTCTCCTCCATGAATATCAATGAGGCTTTTCTTGCACAAGCACTTCCTCTTCAAACTTGAACCTCCATGTTGATGGTAGTGGCAAGAAAGAAAGGGGGGCAAAAGAAAAAGGTGATGATGGCAACAACCAAGAAAAAAGGAAAGGGGAGGGAAGGAAGTAGGTGGAAAAAGGAAGGCTTAGAAACTTACTGGATTGGGGATGTTGTGGGATTAGGGTTTTAGTTCATCTAAGAGTGATTAAAATGATGTGATGTAAAACTAATGTTAAGAACTTTCTGTGAATATATGGATGTGGATGAAAGGAAAGAATCAACCTTAATTAATGATGGGTGTGTGGCAAAAGACATCAAAATATGGGATAGTTATTCATCATGAATTGTTGAGGGTGCCACGAGTTTTAATGTTCATTATTATTTTTTGTGTTTTGGGTGTGTTTTATTTATTTGTAGGTTTATTGTGTTTGATGTTTGCTCTTCAATTGAGCTGAACTATTGAATTGTTTTGGTGATGGAATGGGTTTGTAGCTGTTTTTGGTTGGCTCTTGAATGAAGAATGTGGATCACGGAGCTAAAGACCGGTTGGTGCAATAGATTTGGTGAAGGTGGGTGACGATTAATGATAGACTATAAATAGGGGAATGCATGTCTTCTTAAAGGCGAATGGAAGAGATGAACTCAATGTTCATTTTGATTGTTGTTAGAAAGTAAGAAGTTTTGGTGATATATTGTATTTGAAAATAGAAAGGAAGAATGCCTTTTTGTTAACATCTTCTTCTATCTTGAAATAATGTTTTCCATTGCGTTATAGTCTTTAAAACAAAAGAAAAAGGAGTATTGTTAGGATGTACAAATTGATTCATGGGAGATGATGACAATGTCTAGAGCTTTTTAAATGGTCCATGTGGTTTGTTTGTGGATTTTTTAGTTGTTGGGAATCTTGAAAGGACCTATCAATTTGGCTGAATTTGGGAAAGAAAATATTGATTAATTTGTGGGAGCTTCGAAGAGAAAGGGATTTCAAGTCTATTTTTGGGTGCATGGGAAATTTTTTGGAATATCACCTTTTATCTTTCTATCGAACTTCTATTTTGAATGAATCTAGTGGAAATAGGCGGGGTATGTGAAGTCAATGTTCTTATCTATAAACAACGACATGATCAACGGGCTTTTAAAAGGAAGCCAAGAGAATTCTAATTCCCTAAAGTTTTATGGTTTAGATTTTGAACATAATTTTAAAAAAGAACAAGACCTTGTTTATGTAACAAATGTTGTGATACTTGTTAATTACATAGAGTAACAATTCTAATGTTGCTATGATTAACACATGTAGGGGCTTTTTGTTTAAGTTATCCCCCCCTTCTTTTTGGTGACAATGACCTCATCTCCAACTTGTGTTGGTGGGTGTTGTTTCACATGGGTTCCTTGTCTAGATTCAACATTTGGATTTATATTAATATGTTTCATGTCAAAGATTATTTATTTACAAATTAAAAGCCCCACCCATAAACATGAACAAATAAAATGAACATAAAATGTCATGGATAATAAAATATCATAACCCATTATTATCAAACCATTTGGGCCAACCAATACATTTGGCTAATCAAAAGTAGGTGTTAGATTGTGTAATGACATTTTGTTAACTTCATCATATTGAGCAAAAATGTTGAACCACGATCATTTTGTTGAGCTTGTTGGGTAATTGTTTGTTGATTTTCATTCAAAATATGTTGTGTAGGATGTTGGTAGAAATGTTTTTAAGTAGCACCAAATTTGAAATGGAATCCCACAAGGATCCATTTTGATGATAATTTAGTGGTAGTGTACCATTCAATTTTTTTAAATGATGAATGTGATTAAATTGACAATATAATGACATGACGTAAATTGACAATATTATGTTTTTGACTAATGGGGCCAACATAAATAGGTTTTTAAACATCCCACAATTCATTATGATGGAAACATGGTTTGTTCATTATTACATTGGGCCTAAAATGATTGTAAAATCAAATTCATTTGTTTGAAACGATTAATTATCTTCAAATTCATTAAAATCAACATTATGTGTGTTTATTTTGACCAAAAAAACCTAGTTTTTAAATTAAAGTGAATTTTAAATTGGACACATAACATTTGTGAAACCCATGTGAAATTATTTGGCTTGAAAAATGTGACTAATGTGATTTAAATCAATCATTTAAATATGATTAATTATGTTCATAATGTTATTTTTGATGATGTGACAAAATTAAACCTAAAAATTTATTATTTAACTATTTTTTGAACTAAATTACCAAAACAAATAAAATTTAACCTATGAATTTCATCTTCTCATGTGTAGTTTTAATTATTCATATAAAAATTAAGAATATTGGACAACATTTGAAGTATAACAAAATGTCATATTCAAAAATGGAGAATAAAACTGATTTAAAATTTAAAATTTTATTAGAAAAATGAACATAACTCATGTACATGTGAAATTTAAACTAGTTTTATTTTTTAATTAAATTTTTTAATAGCTTCTTTTACAAAATTAAGGACATGAAAATTTTAATTATTTAATTTCATAAATGAAATTAATTTCATTGTGAAATTACCAAAATAGTTTTTAGTACAATTATTATGCTCAAAGGTGAAGGTTCAAAACCCACTTTGAACATATTTGTGAACATATTTTCTAGAAAAGAAAGGGGAGTTATGCACTTTCGCTCCTACACTTCATGATTTATGTATGTTAAATAGGTTCATGATAACATTCACCTTATGTTTTCCAATAAGTAAAGCTCATATATGAAGGACTTTCTCAAAATGTGAAACTAACTTTGCTTGTGCCTCATCTTAGGCCCCTTGATTTTTTGTCTTGTGTAATTTTGTTGTTCATTTTAACTTTCGTTCTTGTGTTTTTGAGTTTTTGTGTTTGTTTTTTATTTTTTATTATTTTTATGTAAGTCTTATGTCTCTATTTTGGGTGAAGAATGAGATATTTTATTATGAACATTTGTGTGCATGACCATTCTTTCATGCCAATATTTCATTTTTGTAATAAAATTGCCTAAACCATCTTCCATGTGAAAAATCATGATTCATGGGTGTAATCATCCATTTGCCTTTGTGAAATGAATGTTTCGTATATCTAATGCCATAATTCTCATGAATGAAGTGGCATGGTCACAAAACATGGCCCTTTTTTGTTTGCATTTTTCAATAATTTGTATCACATCACATAAATGTGCAAATGTTCTTTCCATTGGAACATTTGAACTTTTTAGTTCATTAGATCCTCCAACATGATCCATAGAAAGCTTACATTCATTCATGGGGGTGATCCCACTAATGTCGGTGACCCCTTCTTCACCTTGAATACCATCATTTTTAGCATCATCATCACAAATTTCCAATGTCACAAAATCATAAAACTATATATATATATATATAATCAATGTGTCTTTTCTACTTATGATGTCTTGATGTGAAGTACATATAATTTACATTTTAACTAAATCCATTTAATTGTTGTGATGTAATTTTTCATAAAATTATGTGATTTTTCTACGAACCTATGAAACATGGTAAGTTTGTGTGATGATTAAAATAATCCAAATCCTCTCAAATATGTTGTGCCCATCCATAACATGGGTGTCATGCCTCCATGTTCAAATCCAAACCATGTTTTAGAATAATCTATGACATACTTTTGGGTAAGATTGGTGCATGTAAAAATAATAATAATTTCATGCTTACATAAATTGCTTTACAATTGCCATGCACATATGCAACATGCATATTTAGTAAATGGAGATGTCATTTTATATGTGACATTGCCAAGGTGTTGGCTTCATACCATCCAAGCACTATCACTTTCAAGTTTTTATTAGTAAACATGGGTAACCAGAATCAATGTCACCTTCTCCACATTCTTTTTCACAATGCATTCCACGACCTTGTTCTTTACAAATATCCTCTTCTTCATTTCCAAGGTGTGCAATTGTCACCTCCCCACTAACCAATCAATTTAATGCCCTTTGAAACCTTTTGTTTTAAGATAAAACCATTGTTTCAATACACCATGGTAAAACGCGTGCTCACTTGTGTATATTGGTTGGAATGTGATTTGTCAAAGACCAATCATTTTCAAATCTAAAAAACAATGCACATTGTAATAATTAAATCATGGCCAACTAAGTGACTCAAGAACAACCATTAAAAGGTTTAGATGATAAAACACGCAAAATGCATTAAAAGATAAATATTTGGATGTGTTTGGAGTAGGTCATAAAAGGGAAAACAATGGATATGTATGATAATGAATATTAACAATGATGAATGGAAGCAAGTTTACATACCAAATTGGCAATAGTAAGTCCAAAAGTATTGAGCCCATGAATCATCAAGCCTATATCATTCAAAACTCTCAACCATCTTTTCTCTCCCACATCCATTGAAGGATTCAATGTTCTCATTATAATTGATAAACATGTACATGACCTTATGAAGGTAATCAAATATTTGATGATTTATATCCTTGATTTTTTCCATTGACCTTTAAGTGTCATGCTTTGAAAACATGCCATGCACAAAGGAAAATGGGCATATTATCCCAATTCCACACAATCCTATTCATGCACATAATTTTCACATTAATAAAACATGTACATCCAAAATCATTAATATGTAACTATGTAAACGACTTGAAAAGGAATTCAAAAAGGATGAAAACAAAATAGTCCATTCATAGTATTGCAAACAATTATTGTCAAGCATCATCAATGATGCAATAAAAGGGTTTCCACTTGGGCATGTTTAATATTTATGGGAATCAACCACTTCACTAAATTTTCACATGTTTGTCAACTTTTGATGATCCAAACCTCCAACATTTCAATGTGATATGTATCAAACACCATCATTGTGAATAAATGAAACTTGACATTATTGGTGCCAAATGTGACATCCATTGAAATAGCCCCATTGTGGTCAAATGAAAGCATGGATTGTAGTTACTCTAATGTTTGGATCTTTATGGCGAATGGGACTAGAATCCCATTAACTTCATTTGCATCTAGAAAATGAAACATATCCTTGGCATTATTGTACACCCAAGTTTGAATAGAAATGATTAGGGTTTTGTGCAAGCACCAACTCTTTTTCTTATGTTTTCGATCTAAATAAACAATGTCTTGTTATTTAATGAAATCATCCCTTGTCTTTGCTTCCCCACCATTAATCCATTGCCACCAAATTGCTTTATGTTTATCATAGATTTGTTTGACAATGTGTCTCAAATTCAATTGAATCCAAATGTGATCCTTCAAAGATTGTGACATTTGTGAAACATGATGAAACATATAAGTCACAAATTCAAGGTCATGTTGGTCATATGTAGGTGACCCATTCTTTTGTGTATGTGATCTATGGTATAAAATTATTTCCACTACATCAGGCTATGTGTATAATCTCTTGATTGATATAATGAGGGTAAGCAACCTCACTTGATAGACCTAGTGTGGTTTGGATCATCATATTGGGTTCATACCCACATTGGTACCTACACCAACATAAAGTCAATCCAAGAATGTATGTTTGTGTGAAATAAAACATTAAAAAGATAAAAAATTACAGGTTAGAATGTCATAGTTACCACATATGCCCGAGTTGGTTTTTCATAGTTGGAAGTTTGACATCCTTTTGTGGAGGAAAATTTCAATGTTTTTTCCACTCCACCAGGGGGGCCATATCCCTTCATTCACATTTTAAAAATTCTAAAATGTGAACATGTGGAATATAAGCAAATTCCATTAGCACATTGTTTTGAATTCCATGTTGTATGCCAATTATCCACATTAAGTCAACATTGAAAATGCTAACTTTGTGGGGTTTTGGATCTCAATTGATTGGGATTTTGCAATCCTTCCCATGTTTGAAGACCACAATGATGTGTACTTGCACCAAAAGATGATTCACAAGTGATATCCACATGTGTTTCTAAACACAACAATGTGCATGGGATTTGAAGTGACAATACAAACATGCTTATCCAAAAACCCACATTGTTCATGGGACCCATAGTTATTAATGGGTTTTTTATAATACATGTATTCTACATTATAACTTCATTAATCGACATCATGAACAACATGCAAGTTTTAAGTAGGTAGGTGTGTAGGTAGGTAAAATGGGCAAATAAGTAGGTACATCCAATATGAAAGGTAGTATGTAGAGTTGGGAAAAGAAACCAAGGAGAAAAAACTAAATGAAAATTTCAAAGTTAAAAAAAAATGGAAAAAAAACTAAGAAGAAAAAAATAAGTCAAAGGTTAACACCAAAAAATACCATGGTGATTAATAGAGCTTCAGGAACTAGATGAAAATTTTCATCCCATCCAATGAATATAACAACGAATTAATGAAATAAAAAACTCAAAAAAAAAAACCTTGAAAAGAAATTTCCATTCGTTTATGCAAGGGAAGTGCCCTTACTATGGGATTTTATCATGTTGAGGTCCCTTCACCCCTGCACGTACTTTAGCAAAGAAACTTCCCCTATACATGACACTAAATAAAAGGCATCAAATGGATCTATTTAAATTGTGAGCCCTCAACTAGGGAATCTTTTCCTACAATTTGATTACACTCACATACAATAATGAAAATAATCAAAAATTTAAAACTATACAATAAGTTGTTTGTGAGGACTTTCCAATTTTTTGGCTAGCCTTTATAGTACCATTGGGAAAAGAAAAAATAAAATAAGTAAAACTTTACATAGTAGACTCGTATTACAATATAGTGATTAGAAACCAACACATTCAAAAAATGTGGGCACCTATATATGTCACGTTCACAACATATGTGGTATTTTTTGTATAGGAAAAGACTCCCATAATAGGCCTTTTTGAATTTGAGATTTTAACATGAGGCTATTAAGTTGAGTGCTAAAATTGAAAATATTAGAATGGCCTATTATGGGAGCTTTCTCTTGCATAAAGTCCTACAAATTTATTTTTCCTTTTAAATTTATTTCCTTTTCGTTGTCTCATTGCCCTAAGATCTTTCTTTTTGATATCTTGTAGCCCTAAAGCTGGAACTTATGATGTTCTTTCTTTTGAACTTTAGGCAAAGCTTATGAAGCAACCTTCCTTCCTTTCCTTCTTCATTTGTTCCCACTTCCTCTCAATTTTTTATTTCTTCTTTTTCCTTACCCAAAGGTTACCCTCCTTCCTCTCCTTCATTTCTTTCCCCTTTTTTTAGCTTCTAGATTGCTTCTTCCTCCTTACCCATTCTCTAATTCTTGTTTTGCCTACTATTTCATTCTTTCCCCCCTTTCTTTCTACTACATTTCTTCTTCTTCCCTTTTCCTTCTCTTATTTTTTCTTTTTTCCTTACTCTTTGTTTTATTTATTTATTTATTTTATTTAGCTATTAAGCTTCTAGTTCTTTGCAATAAAGAGCAACACAACGCATTATATTTTTCTTATTTTCTTTCACTGAATTTTTCTTCCTTGTTATTTTCTTTGTGTAATGTTTTTTTTTTTTACATGTTTTTTTGTTGTAGGTGGATGTAGGTTTTTTTGTGAACTTTCAATTCAAATCACTTTCCTTTTTTAATAGCATTGTAATTTTTTAAAATTACATTATATTGCATCTTTTTTTAATTTAGTGTTTTTTTTCTGAATAGTAAATTTTCACATAGTTGTTTTTTTTCCAGGTGTTAAGTTTTCATTTGAATTTTTTGAATTTTTTTTGTGGCAATGTGTGAATTTTTATGAATTCATCAAATAAATTTAAAGTTTTTTCTTTTGTAAGGTTTTTGCCCCTTTTTTCTATTTTTTTCCAACATAGTCCAATGTGTGAACTTGGTGAATCTTATAAAAAGGCTTCTCAAAAAATTTGTAATGATAGCTTTTTCAATGATATTGATTCACTAGTTGCAACTTTTCTAGAATTCCCATCTAGCCAATTCTTTAATGGGGCACAATGACGGTTGGGTTACATAAAAAGAATGTCTCACCCCAAAATCAATCACAAGACATATTTGGAATGACCACTATGTTTAAAAATTCATTTATTTTAGTGAATTTATTTTTTCATTGGATACTCACATTCTTTGTGATTGTTTATGATTTGGATGATTTAAACATGTCCTTAAATGTCCTAGAACAGGTTTCAGAAACGTTGTCCCATTATGCAATTTTATTGAAAAAGAATCAACAAGAATAACAATATTTGTTCAAATTGACTCACATTTTAACCACAAATCAAATAAAGTATGTTCTACATGATGGCATAAAAAATTTGTAAAATAAAAAACAATTTTTTTTTGGAATTGGTAATAGAATCTTGAATTTTCTTCATCAAAAGGGCTACATTAATAAGGACAATTATATTAATTATATTAATGAATATTTGACATTCCAAAGGTTTGGGGGAAGGTATAGGAGATGTGGATCTAAAAAAAAGGACATTTTTTAATGTTTTTACTAAGACTTTGGTACTCCAAATGAAATATTGTCATTCTGGAAATATCTTGGAGTCTTGCATTCCTTTATGGTTTATGTTTCAATAGGACATTCAAAAACAATTTAATTAAATGTTTTCAAATTTTGTAGCACATTTTGGTTGAATGACTAAACATACATGGCATCCTTTCATTGTTTCACATTTAAAAACATGATTTGGCCTCAAGATTTAGGACACAAAACAAGACTGTGTCCTTCATTGTTCTTATTGTGTACCCTAACTATGATTGTACCCAATGTTGAAACTTTTGGATTAAGCCCTCATATGTCGTCCACACCTAATGGTAATGTTTCAGGTAGTGAATTTTTATGACTTGATGAAGATTTTGAAATTTACCTATAATTGTTTAAATATCTTTCCCTTTAGTTTCTTCAAGTAGATCCAAATATTGCATTATTTGTAAACTTTTACAACCCTACAATATGCATGGATGTTGATGATTTTGAAGTTCATGCTTTAACTGATGGTTCAAGTGATTTGTCCCCATGTTTCCATTTTGATATTGTTGTAGTTGATTGTAATGTATGTCCTACCTCTGATTATTAATCTCTTCATGATGAGGTATGCTTTAAGTTTTGGATTTTTAATGTTGATGAAAGAGAATTGAAAGATGTCAACAAGGGTAGTTTTAAAGCCAACAAGCATGTTGAGAAATGGGCCAATAACACTTTTGATGAATGAAGAAAATTCAACAACTATGATTCAAAAAAGTCCATCACAGATTTGTTTAAAAATGAATAAATTGTAATTGGACCTATGGATATGCTAGCTTTTTTTATGCTTTGAGTTGTAAAAAAAAAAAACTTATGTATTTTCCTATTAGGTAAATCTCTAAATTTATCTTCTTGTTTTTTTTTACAATTTAATATTATGATTTTTTAATCAATCATTATTTTATACATATTTTTGTCCCATTTTATTTTAGTTTTTTTTCTTCTTAATAATTCCTTCCCCAATTTATTATGTTATTTTTCCATTTTGTTATTTTTGGTTTTTATTTTTGGTTGAAGGTTTTTAAAAAATAGGTTTAAAGTTATCATTTTTTTGTTACAATGTTGATGTCTCTTAGTAACCTATTTAATTAAAATGTTTTTTTAAAATATAACATCCAATCCTTGATTAGAGGAATTGAAAGGTTGATTAGGTGGCGATAGAATCATTGTATTGTTGAGAGAACTACAACACCATCTATCCCTTTCAATATTTTTATTAATGTGTAGTTCTATCGTGTGAAGATTTGCAAGTGATGAAACCACATTGTGGTCATCATGGGATAGTTTTGGGAAATCTATCAAGAAGTCGAATGTGTTGCCTTCACAATCAATATGTTAGTTGACATCACCAATAGGGTTGAACTTAATATTCGACTATTTTTGCATGTGGATTTTTTTCATTTGGAGTTGTTTTGAATTGAGAAACATTGATTTTGAAGAATTTTCCTTGGTGCAATTACCTATAAGGTTGGTTCTACAATTTTTGCAAGGAATATTTAAAAACTAGTGCATTGAGATCACCAAATGTTTTGCTAATTGTTTTCATCCTATCGTCAATTATCCAGTTGAAGACATGATTACAACATTCAAAGAAATTGGCTAAACATTAGCCTATCTCTTGACTTGCTCATAGGTTGATCTTCCTACCCCATTGTTTTTATGAGCTCAATTTAAATGGTGGAGGATAGAAAATGTGTGGTTTACAATGTTTTCGATTAGATGCAACCATCTCTAACTTATTATTGATAAGTTGACAACAAATTTTTTGGAGTTGAAAAAAAAGATGTCAAATGAAATAGGTTGAAATGTTGGTATCATTCAAATGGAAGAAACTATGGTTCCATGAGAACATGGTATGCACTGACACTTAATTTCTTACAGGAAATGAATGTTTTTTTCTATTTTTTATTTTTCTCCTTTTTTATAGCTTTCAGTTTTTGCTTGTTAGTTTTTTTCTTATTTCATTTTCTTTTATGGTTTTGTATTTGTTTCAATAACCTTTGTAGCTTCTAGACTTTTTTTTGCAAATGCAATTAAATTGACAAGCATTTGCGAGATAAAATTTTGTAACACATAATTAGTTGGGAGCTATAAACCAATTGCCTCCTTTGTTATGATGAAGCCTTTAATGAAGAAAAAGACGTGTTTAAAAAGGAAAAAATAAAATTCATTTTCATTTTTGAATTTTTATTTTTAGTTTTTTTTCATCATTTTTTTCATTGTTATTTTTTTATTCTTAAAAAAAAGTTATGCAGGTTCAATTGTTGATTCATTTTTGCCTACACATGCACCAAAGATCATTTGAAAATTCGATCATGGTGTTCATGTTCATTTGAAATTCTTTCGTGAAAATGTTCTTTTTTTAAAATGTTTTTGTTTCTAATTTTCATAGTTATTATCGCTTTCTTTTTGTAATATTTTTTTGGTGGGTTGTTACAAAATGATGGTGATGTGGGTAATGTTGTTGATTTGGTTGTTCTTGGCAAACATGGTGGTGTTGTTGATGTTTCTACTCAATGATGTACTATTGTTGATAATAACTATATGAGAAAAACATTATTGATTAAGGTGTTTTTGATCAAAACACACAGTTCATGCTTCTTATTTTGCTAATGTTTCTTCTTTTGCAAACAAGCTTAAGGTTGTTGCCAATGTTTCTCCTTCCATTGTTTATTTCATGGGCAATCTTATAATGGGTGTTACTTCTTATGGTGTTGTTCCTTCCCTTGGTAAGCTTGTTGGTCATGATCATGTTTTTCATGATAAGAGGGTGGTCCATGTAGATCAATATCCAAGCAAGGAAAGTTTCTTAGATGATGATGTTTTGAATGAACACTTTGATGCTAAAAATGGGCACCAACAACAGCTGTAGTCTATTTTCGGTGGGTAGCAATCGCTTGAGGTTATGAATGTGAACATGATTCCTAATAATGTGTTCAGTCATCTTCAAAATTGCCCAATCACCATCAACCTTGTTGTGGATCTGAGGTTAGTTCCAAGTTTGGTGTTGAATGAATAATTAGTTCCAAGTTTATTTGTAGACACAAGGTGGACAATGTGACATATATTACATTTTTGAGCTTGGGTTTTTTTTTTGGGAGTTTTTTTAGACAAACTTGAAAGCTCATGAGTTTGATCATCGTGATTTAGCTTTTGATTTTGACATATTGATGATTTTGTAGTTTGATATCATTTTTTTCAAAGATCCATTGATTTTCAAAAATTGGTTTCTTTGTGATTTCATTCTAAAGATGATTACATGGACATAAATGTAGTATTACAAAGATTACATATTGTTCACAAATTCAAAGATTTTTTTTAGAAATTCAAATATTTCAGCCATGGCATTTAATGTTGAATATTTTTTGTAATTTTTGGGATTTAAATTATGCTTTTCAATTTGAGTTGGCTATTATAGCATTGTTGATTTGAATTTTCTTTATAAAAATGTTTTTGGGTGAAAATTTGTCATTTAACATTCAAACTTTGCAAATAATTCATTTCTAATTTGAATTTGAATAATAAATTTGATGTTAAAAAAATTCATGGAGGTAATCTGAAGTAAAGAAAAAACCCAATGAACGTAAAAAGATTCATGAAAAGAAAAAGAAATTGAAAGAAATGTAAAAGAAAAAAAAAGAAGAAAAAGGAGAAAAAGAAGGAATTTGAGAGAGAGCATTTCGGAAAACTAAAGTTACTGTTTTGAAGACAAGGAGGGTCTTCAGGAAAACGGAAGTTACTGTTTTGAGGAGGTGGAGGGCCCGCTCAGATTGAGGCAGATAGTGGTCCCGAAAATACACCAGAAAAAGATCTGCAGGACTTTACGAAGAGTGAAAAGGCAAGATAGTAAGTACCGACATACGTACAAGGTAAGTTCGTTTTTTGAAGTTATTTGTTATTTTCCCTAGGGTTGGGGGCTGGGGTCTGTGCCCCGGTACCCGTACACTTAGGATTAGCGATCATCTTTGGAACATGTGTCCAGGTCCGGACAGTACCAAGTGCACACGACTCCCCACTCGCCCTTGCGCCGCCCCCTATTCGTACTAACTACTTTCTTAACTAACACACAGAGCGATGTAAGATTAAGTACTACTTGTAATTTAATACTCACTCTGGTAAATTCGTGCTTTATTTTCCATTTAGGGTTTAGGGTTTCTTTAGTGTTAATAAGGGCCTGAGGTCGAGGCCTTTACCCAATGTGAAGATCTGCCAAATGCATTTGCAATTATCCAAAAAATCTCTAGGTGGATCATGTCTATCAGGGTAAAAAATTGGAAGATCCCTGTGAAAGAAAAGGGACATACCTACCTATCTCCCCAAAAATGGAAGATACTTTCCCTTCGGCGGAAGAGCACTTCTTGAAAATAGAAGGCCCTGGGCATTTCTTGGAGGTCAAGTTCTGGTTTCAGAATGTGCCATCCACATACACTAGTGAACTTTTTGCAAGTCTTTAGGAGTTAAAAGAATTTAGGGTTGCAGTTTGCATCACACTTTGGTATAGGGGATGAGTTATCCAGTGAAGCGCGGCTTCAGGTGTCTTTCCATTAGGCTGTTGTGATCGCAGTTACACACATTGTGCCATGATCAGAACAACTTAATAGAAAGCCATTGAGATAAGGGCCTTGTTTTTTTTGTTGCATGAGCATGGGCTTTTCCATTAAAATGTTGATTTGTTGAAAATATTTATTCAATCAATGCTAAGAACTTTGGAAACATGTTCTCATTATATATAAAAGGTAGATGTCAAATTACTTAGTTAATCAATATTAAAAAAATTTAAAACACATTCCCATGAACAACAAAGACAAATGAGTCATAATTTAACTCGTGACTCTTGCATTTGGTCAATGCTTTGATTGGTAGAGCTGTCATGTGGCTATGATCACAAACAACTATAACAAAATAATGGAAAGATGTTTGCTTCTTTCCTTTTTGCAATGAATTCATTCATCAAAATGAGAAAGTTGTTGTGATCACATAATTGAAAGAAGTCCTAATTAATTATAGTTGGTGTTGTGGGCCTTGAGGGGCATGTTTTAGGTGTTGCATGACCCCTATTAACAATTTGATCTCCCAGCTTGTAACTGGAAGGGTAGCTGTTAGGCCCTAGGAGTCCTTGATAATTATTTTGTCTAATATATATTCGACCAAACTCAATCAAATTAAAAATGGATTTTATTAAGCACCACTTTAGACAATGAAAGGCAGAACAGACTTGGTACACCCAAATTAAAAATATATCCTAGAGTTTGGGTCAGGTACGGTAGTGCTCCTATGGGATATGATCTTATGTATGTCTAGGTTCATAATGATTTTTGCTATGTTTTACAAGCTGTAAAGCCCTTGGGTGAGGGCATTCTGAGAATAAGGACCTACAATGATACCTTAATCTGTTCACTCATAATGAGTCTTGTGGGGCTTTGCCTTTTAAAGAGAAGTCTGGTCTCAATTCAAACTCTTTTTTTTTTTTGAATAGAGCTTCCAGGTTTTGTCCGAGTTACGTATTTAAATTATTTTTGATGGAAGACCCAATTCTTCACACACCAGATTTTATCCCATAACTTATCCTTTGTTCAATGTTGTACTCTTGTACTTATTCATCTTTGTATTAATTAAATGGTGGGTGCACTCTCAATCTTTTCTTATATTTTTAAAGAAGGGAACCACACGATTGAACAATCACCAATTTTTCAAGAATATTAGGCACTCACCAAAATAAAAACATAGATATTCTTCTTTTTGGCACCCATTTACACTTGATATACAATGGAAGTTGAAATGTGGCCAAACAATATGGGATAAAATTTGAGATGTTATTCAGAACTACTTTGGGGAACGCTTTGGGAACCTCTTGGGAACTTGATGAAACACATTGGGAACAGTAAAATAGAAATCCCGGAGGCCATTCCTAGGTCCAATTCCATTGTTAATGACGGATTGAATAGTGCTTTTACATCCGTTCTGTCATCTTCTTTTTTGGATGCCGTCGCTCTGCCGTCGTCATCATCTTCTTCGTCTATTCCGTCGAGTCCACACGGTGAAGCTCACGAACACAGAAAGAGGGAGAGAGTGTGCGCAACAAAGTCTAGCGGCTCTCTTCTGTTTCCGTAAGGATCAGCACACAAATTTTGCTCCCTTCTATTACAAATTTGGGTTTCCGATGATGATGAACTAGAGGAGAAAGCGGGTGCAGATTCAAGGCTATATACGTTTTGGTTCCACCATGCAGATGAAGCGGTATCAGTATGCTGGAGCCTCCACGAGGCTGCTATTGTTGTGTGCTTTGTTCCTGGGATGCAGCTTTGATGAATCCTTTGGGTTGGAGTTCAATAACAGGTTAGAGACCTCAACAAAATCACAGAAAATTAAAATAGGGTCCCGTTCTCATGTGCTGTTCCAGTTCTCCAAACCCTAGGAATGAGACCTCTCTGCTCTGACCTGAAAACCTAACCTCTGACCCTTGTCCGTGGGCCAAATTTTTGTGGTTTGATATTTGATCCTCGTATGGAATTTTTCCTTACAATGTTGTAATTGAGACGACAGATGACTTCGCGATGATGGGTCACTGTGCCGATTTTGAGATTTGAGCTAAATTTCACAGGTCACAGTTTTAGGGTTTTGGAATCGGGTATGAGATTCAACTCGGTTCTTCAGGGATGTACTTCGATGCTATGAAGACTCTAGAAATGCAATCCTTGTGTCTGCAATTCGCGATTCTATGAGGATGATTTCCAGTGCACCACCAAATTTTCCCTGATGTTCAATTTTTGGGCACTCTCGAGTGGAGATTCAGGCTGAACTTCTGAAGACACATTTCTGAAGTATCCTCGGTTTTCGTAGTTGTTGGGTAGTGAAATTTTTTATGAGCTCCACCAGAATAGTGGCAAAAGAAAATGATCTTTTTCTGCTCAAAGCCCAAGTGGCACTGAAGCATCTATTATGGTTTCTGTGCAGAAATAGACCAGACTTGTTGATTCTAAGAGTGGGAGAAGAGGTAAAGAAGGAGAAATTGGCATTACAGGAAGGGAGCAGTTATGAGTACGAAGTTCGAGGCTTGCAACTAAGCAAGTGGTATGAAATCAAGATTTCTTACCCTGCCTCTGTATGTTTCTCCTCTCCACCTCTACCTCCAATTTCTCAAACAACTTTAGGTTTACAAGGAGCAACTGTGAACACTTCTTCAGTCATAGTAGAGCACATTGAGTTTTGTATCGTGTACCCATGCTTCTACAAAGTAATTTTTGTGGTGTGGAGTTTTTCAAGTTTTTCCAACAACTTTAGGTTACCTACAGTTGGGTGCAGGAGTAGAGACTCAAAGATGACATACCATTGCAAAAAACCAAATCACCATAGCAATAATTGGAATGCAAGAACTATGGTCTAGGGAAACTTCAATTTGCTTACTGTAATCAATGAATGTAGAGAATAACTATTGCTTTGCAGAGGAGGTTGAACTAGTTAGACCATAAAAGATTTGTCTATGGTCTTCATAGAGTGGGTGATCCCTTATTTATTTAGCATGTCTCCTGATTTTTCTGTAGTTATCTGAGCTAGACTCTATGGTACATAATGTCATGATAAGTATTGTTTTTGAATGTCTTATGACAGGTACCTGCAAGATTTTATAGCACTCATTGTGGCACCCATTGTTGTTTGATTTTCAAAGAGTTGCAGTGGAGAGATTTCTCTACAATTGCAGAGATATGTCTATGGTCTTCATACATTGAGTCATCTCTTCTTATTTACATAGCACCCTCTTGGTTTTTCTATGGTTATCACATTGAGCTTGCCTCTGTGGTACAGAATGTCACTTCAAATTTGTAATTGAATGTGTTGGCAGATACCTGCAAGATTCGATATAACCCTTGTGCGGGAAAGCATGACTAATTTGCGGGGGTCTGCAAGAAAATTACTCAATACTGAAAAATTGATGTTCCATGTGGACAACACTTTTCCCAAACAAGTAAGGTTTTTTTCCTGTTGTATAGATCTGGAAGATCCTCTCTCTTGAGTTGATTTGTGTTGCATATATTTTGATTTTTTCCATTGTATGGACTTAATTTGAATCTCCTTTGCTTGCAAATCTTTTAGAATGGGATTTCAGCTCTTTGTAATATCAGATAAAGGTCTAATGTGGAGTTGCTTGTACATATTTTCTGTGGCTTCTTTATTCTTGTTTCTGATTTTAAATTTCAAAAAATGATCCTTAGGAATGTTGAAGATAATAATGCTGTAACCTAGAATGGAAAATTAGGGTGACATCAAGTGAAACAAACAGTTCAAGAAAAGAAGATAATGAAAATAATTTTGACATATGAGCAGACTCTCATAGACCACATCATGCTCTTGTGAAATTCTGTGGGTTTGGGTCAGATGAGAGCAGGGACATATTATGCAAGAGTTATAGTCACGGTACATCCAGAAGGCATTTTATCAAAGTACCAACTCTCAGATCAGCCATTCATTATTTATAACATATGTGAGTGAATATGACATGACCTTCAATCTGTGGACCAATTTTTTTCTCATGCAAGTTCAAAGGTTCAATTGTGGTCATCAGCGTTAGGATGTCTTTGTTAGTCATGTTCAAGAAGAAAACAAATCCAAATCTAACCTTCAATGGACATTTGGTTCATAGAAGTTCCTGCATACTTTTGGCTCATTGTGACTTAGTTTTTGAATTGAGTTGCAGTGTGCGAGGAGGTGATGTTGGGAATCCCCAAGCAGGCATGGTGGGTAGGATTTTTGGCCACCTTTGTTTTGTGTGTCTGCTTATTCATCTCTTCCAGGTTACCACCCTCACTTTTGGCACCCAAGTCTTTCAACACAAAATCTGTGAAAGAGGATTCATAAAAGTCTTATGTTGATCAATTCTCTCTGTACCAAACTAGTTTTTTCTCAGAATGAGAAAAACATGGCAAAGGGAAAGAGAGCACCTACTTCAATATGCAATCTTTTATGACTTAGAGACAGGCTTTCTTCCATATTCCATGATGCAATTCTGTCTGGGCATTTGTTGGGTAAGGTTACAATACTTCATTGTCAGATCTGTAGTTATCTATCTTGGGCTGTGTTAGTAATTTTTCAATAATCTTGTCCTTATGTGGATATATGGGTTATAATGGTGGTGGTGCATCCGTTGTACACATAAATGAAATGTGTGTTCCCAGTCTTTGAACCATTTTAGTTCAAAGTAGTAAGTAATCCTTTTACTTCACTTTTATTGCACCTGTTCTTAGTCAAATCATCAGCTCAGTGCCTGACCTATCCTTTTTTCTCAATTCATTGATTTGCTTGTTCAACAATATACCCATTTGAAGGACAGTGGGGCTTTTCACTCACTTTGCCCTTTGCAAACATTTGTTATTATTGCCCATTTTCCAAACTATCTTTCATTTAGGTGAAGAACTCAGAGAAATCTCCTAGTGTATTTGGAGGGCAGCATGTTTATCAATGTTCATGTAATTTGTAGTTTTCTCATTTGTACTGAACATCTTTTCTAATGGGAGTGGACCATCTTCTTCAATGTTGGGAAGATTTTCATGGTGTATGATCAATCTTTAGGTCAATAATACTTAAATGTAGAGATTTTTCATAGGTTTTGACATTTTTGAATGTTGATTGTTCATCTCGAATTTGCCAAGTTTTATTAATCCTCACCTTTTCATATAATCTCAGCTGGGCTAGACATTCTTTCAAACCTCAATTTCACTGATATTTTTCTTGGAGGATTCAATTTAAGGTCTTCTCTGCATGGTTTGTCTTTTCAGGAAGCCCAGGTTACAAGCAGTTTCAAATTTTATCTTAAGTAAGAAGAGCTCCTAGTGGTGCATGGAATCTGAAACTTGAGTCCTAAAAGAGACCAGAAGTCTTTGGTTTTGTCAAGAGATCTGATCTTGACACTTCTAGTCTTTGTAGAGTTTATTCACCAATTCTTGCCCTATGTTGATTCTTAGAGATTACAAATTTCTTTTGATATAGTTTGCACAAAAAGATTTGCAGGATTGTGGGCATAGTAGCTCATTCAATGCTACTAAGAAGTTTGGCAAAGTGTGGCTTTCATCTTACTTTTCCTTCATGCATCTTGGAAGGTCCACAAAATCCCATGAAGCCAAATTTTATTATATACATAGCCAATTCTATTTCTTTTATTGAAGTTCTATTTTGGAAGTTTCTAAATGCTAAACTCCTTAATATAGCAATTATTAATATGGTTGGTGGTCAATGACTTGTATGTGGTCAATATGTGGGAAGTTTATGTATCCTTTTAGAAAGAATGTGTTTTTGAAGAGCCCTCAGAAGTAAAGTAACTAATCAATTCATTGAGTTTTTGCATTGCTGATGTTGGCATATCACCTCCCCACTTGTTGCAAACTTTTGATTTTGCAACTTATTATGTAGAGTTCCAATCTATTTAGGTTCCAAATCTTGAATGAAATTTCTAATGATACAAACTATTGGAGTCCCAGTGTTTCAATTTCCAAGATTTGAAAGGCCTGAATATTGATGTTTTGTACAAGTATTTTCATCCGAAATATGCAAGCATTTTCATCATAAATAAACCTCGTCTGGATCCCAATATTTAAAATTCTACCAAATTGGAATTATCAATAATTATTTTTATTAGTATTTATAGCTTTGCAACTCAAAAAAGAGTAGTTCATACCTCAAATGATGAGCTTGACCCTAAGAAAAGAAAATGTTAGTTTTCAAACTATTATCTTTGGTTTGCTTAAACAAAGAATGATTTATGTTTGGTATTTCTATCTTGGAATCTTCAAATTTTGAAATCTTTTAATCCTAAGCAAAGAGTTTTTCACACACATTTTGTTTCTGAAAGATCACATTCTTCAAGTCCTTGTTTTACGGTTTTCTTTCTTCTTTTCATGGTACTCACACTATATTTCAAGGCTTCACAACCTCAACCCAAAGAAAACTGACTTTTCATTATATGTGTGACTTTAAAAGTTTTTAAAGACTTTCCATATGCACATTGGAAACACACCATTCAATTACAAATCTCCAATCTTTGCCACCACCAAGATTAACATCATTGTATGCTTTGTGGACACACTTTTCCACATTCCATGTCACTTATAACATCCATCCCAGCCTCTTCCACAAACATGACATACGTGACATTCTCCCCATGTTACAAGGACCTTTTGTCTTTGATACAAAATCAGAACGAAAGAATTTATGCTTCACAATGATTTTGTTAGATGTTTGTAGCCCATGCACTTGTGCCTATTCTCTTTGTTTTCCATACAAAACAAGTGCCCCTAATCATGAGGTTTCTTTTGACCATTCATGGTCCCAATAATTCCAACCAGGAGTAGTAGGGTAATAGTGGTCTTGTCAACTATTGATTCCAGTCCACATCTATCTACCATGATTTGGAATAAGGAAAGTTGTCATCTGGTTGGATCAGTCAAAATTGTTGTGGGTTTTTCATTCAAATAGCCTCCTAACTTACAACATCGGGGCTATAATCAACTCTTTCATTCACAATTACTAGTGCACATTGCAGTTGGCACAAGGTCACTCATCCAAATACTATTCGTGTCAAAGTGGGTTTAACTTTAGAGTTCTTATAGGGGAAAAAAAAAATCACTATTTTACTTTCTAATTAATTTCCAAAGACCAAAATTTCTCAAGATTCAGTAACTTTTGCTCCATTGGTCTCAAAATTGTGAACTGACAAACATTTACACCACTTCATCAAAGGCTTTTCAACAGTACCAAAGGTATAGTGAGGGGCCCCAATGGGTTGGGAGGGTTAAGGTGTGGTCACCAAACAAAATAAACACCTATCTTAATATACAGATGTGTTGCTCATGAGGGCTTTGCAAATCAACATCTAGCAATGTAACTTCAAAAAAATTGATAAAAAATTCTAATTGCAAAGAAATATATGCAAATAATTTTAAGTTAATCACATGGCCTATGTCCTTCTCATAAGGAAATACAACACAAACATTTATGCTAATGTTTTCTCTTACTCCTTGTCTAGAAAGTTTGTCACATAGGAAGACTTGGCACTCCTCAGTTTCACCAATATTCTCAAGCTTCAGCATCACAAACATGTTGGATCTCAAACTTGGCCTATACATTATGACACAATTGATTTTCCTGAAAACTGGCCATCACCATTCCATGGAGACTTTTTAGCATACACTCAAATGTATTCTATTGTACAACACCACCTCAAAACATTACCGTCGCTCAACTGCAATTGTTACTGATTCTGGGAGCGTCTTCCTGTCTTGTAAACCTTCTTCCTTGCCACCATAGCAGATACTCTGTTCATCTGCTGCCTCTGCAACATACTGAGATCACAGATACAAACTTGTAAGAAAGATTGACATAGCCATATTGTCAAGTGCTTTAGTTGAGCCTATCATGAGTAATACTATATTGTTACATGCAAGCAGAATTTAAATAATATCTTGAGCTATTTTTGCTAGATTCCTCACAAGATGACAAAGTCTACTGGATACATTAAGTTTGCTTGTGGAATCACTTACCTTCTGAAAGCGCTCCAAATCACTTTGGAGTGTGGCCTGCAACCAAACAGATTACAAGTTTGCAAATACTCAGGGGAGTTCTGACTGTGTAGTAGGCACCACTGTTGTCTCAATAATCCACAGCAAGAGAGTACACCTGTCCCATACTTGCAGTAAGAGACATACATACCTGTACTAGGCTTCTGAGAGCTTGTGAGTTCATGACTTGACCAAGAGCTGCAGGCAGTGAGTGCAATATCTGCATAAACAACATGAAGACATACATATGAGGACAAAGTTTCATACATGATCCCCAGTTCGAATGACCAATTCATGTGATTTTCCAGATGGGTGCCTCTGCAGGTATCTTCCTGATGCTCAATTTTAACTTTTGCAGGACAATGTGATGCTTTATAACAGATGTATTTAGAACATTTTATAAGTCTGTGAAACATTTGCAAGATGACATTGTTACTTGTCAGCATCTCTTACTGAAAGTTCCACTGTTGTTCCTTTGCTGCTACTCTCCTTGAAAGTCACCTCGCCTTTGCTTTGAAGACCTTCCACTGTGGCCCACCGTACAACCCGAAGAGGAGGAGCAGCTTCCACAAACTCAATACGGGCCAACCACATCACCTACAGAAGTTTCCCCAGGAACCTCTTTAGTTACTCCACAACTATGTCATACAGAATATCTGCAGCCAACTTGCATGTCCAGAATATGGTACACATGCAGATGCAAGAAACCTGCTCCTACTGTCATTGAGCATGTGTAATGTGTGAAAGCAAATATCTTTCATAAGAATAGAGAAATCTCCGTTCTCACGATGAAGAAGAAACAATGTGTGAAAGCAAACCTCAAAACCAGCAGTACTACAAATCCACCGAGACAGCTGACTAAGCCCCAGTTGCAACTCTTCAGACTCAATGCTTCCATCTTCTGCCAAAATCTCAACCCGATCAATCCATCGCATCCTGCCACATCCAGTTCAAAATGACTTCACTCCATCACTACAACAGGTTTTGTGGGGGAAGGGGGCTTTTCTTGGCAAGCTAGACTAGCAGAACTCTGTTTACAAAGTTATGATTTCACATGTTTACCAAAGTGGTTATGAGGGGCAGGGAGGATAGTAAGCCTACCAAATCTTGTGATCAGCTCTCTGTAGCCATGACTAACTGATTTCAATGCAATAGCTTCCAACAAATCAGTGGCTTGCAAATCATTGGAATTAAAAAGGGTTCAGCTTTAAGCTTTAGGGATGAGTTGATGGCCTTACCACTGTGGAGCCCTCTTGAGATCCATCCATAGGTGCCATACCAGATCAGGAGGCGCTGCAACATCTAAAGACACCTTGTGCACAAACCTCAAATCATTTGCTACATCTGAATCCAGCACCGTCTCCCCCTCTTCCATTGACAGGTCTGTAAACAACCCCCATACAATAATCCAGGCAAGCTCTTCATTACCTTCTGGTCATTGCAAAGACTCAAGATCCTTTCAGACCCACAAGAACTTGGAAGCACTGGTATAAGTGGGTATTCTAATGAGTAAAGGAGACCCCCATTATGGAATTGCATTATGTCTCAATTGATTTCAACAACATCAAAATCCCCCTCACTGTCCAAGCATGTGTGAGCCCCATCTAATAAGAATTTCCTCATCTCTCACACTTTAGGAGGAAATCTTGCATCTCAGGCTGTAACATGAAGCCACATTCAACCAACGAAATGGCTACCCAATCTTTCAAAGCTGAATTTGGATTCCATAGAACTCTCAAAGCATTTCTCCGAAACTGCAAACAAAGAAAAAGAAAAAGAGAATCAAACTTTTCAAGGAGCTGATATATATGTAGATACCTGTGCAATTGGCAGATGGCAAACTGTCATTAAGCTTGCTCAGAAACCTCTTTGTCAACAACCCACCAGAAGCAGGTCCATGAAAATGATGCACCCAATTCTTCCTCCTTCCAGACCTCAATGCCTTTCTCCTTTTCAAACATAACCCTAACTCTTGGGAACTAGTGGACTTGTTGTGTGCTGGAAGCACTAACCCTAAATTCAAGGTTTTCTCGCAAGAGACCACTACTGCTGCTGCTGAGGAGGATGACAATGTCGGCAGACTTTTACTACCATTCAAAATTGTGCAACACATGTTTGCCTGCCGACACGGAAGTTCACAAATATGAGAGTTGGAAATGGGTCCCCTGCTTGCTTGCTTCCTCTGTTCCTCCTACCCTCCCTCCCTCACCAGTCCAATTATAGATAGTAAAACATGAGCTTTTACTTCACATTCTTTGGTTTGGTCAGTTTGGGTTCTTGAGTGTGAGAATTGAACAATCAAATTCTTATTTCAAACATCACCAACTTGCAACAGACGGCACGGACAAACCCCTAGAATGAAACTTCCTCTCAGAGCAGGGGGATGATGTTCTTGAGATGCAACACCGACACTGACTGGATAATGGCTTTCTGTTTGTTTCCTGGTGGCGTGTGTAGTGGTAGGGCTGGCTCTCCTTCCCAATGGGAAATAGGAATCATTTGGAAGTTTGTCGTGGTTTCTAACTTCTTAGGATTTGAGCTTGAAGGGCAAAAAGGTAACTGCTAGGGTACCCTAGGGTTTTTCTTTTTTTTTCAATTTTTTGATGTAGCTGAAGTGGTGATCATCCATAAGATGATTTAGCCAAATTTGGCTACATGCTAGACATAAAAGTTTTAAAAGAGAATCCTTCTATACTCTTGGCTTCCTACTGGAACTTTTCGTAAAAATCTGGCTATTTGGATTTTATTTTTCTCTGAAAATCTGGCAAATTTGGGACGTTTTTTCCATGAAAAGTCTTTTTGTATAGGCTGAAATCATATATTTTTCAGGTCAAAATTGAGGAAAATTTTGCCCCCAAGAAAACTGACCACTGTGAATTCTTACCCTATGGTCAGTTTTGTTATTAAATAATCTTTTAAATTTTGAAATGCACTTTTGTGAAAATATGAAGTTAAGTTGAGGTGTTGAAATTTACATGGTTTTTTTTTAAAAATTAATTCAATTTTGTGATGTGGGCATTGCGCAAACTGGCAATCATCCAGAAGAAGATTTAGCCAAATCTGGCTATAGACCAGATATGAAAGTAGTTTTTGAAAAAGAATCATTTTATATTTTGGCTGCTTGCTGGAACCAACCTCCAGCTTCAATGTTTTGTTTGAAATCTTTCCTGTTAAGTGAATGGAAATTCCCACATGAATATGATAACAAAAGATCAGTGCACAATTTAGATGCCAGTTTACGGTATATGCAGAAACATGAAAGCAAAACTGTAATTGAATACTTCGTTCTGCACTTACTGATGAGTCTCATTGGTTTTTCATGGAGGCAAGTAGAGCCCTATGGAGCACGATGCAACAATGCTCACACTTGTAAGATGTGTGTGACCCTGCTATAACTAATTATACTAAACTAAGAGTTGCTTCTCATGCACTTTGAACAAGTCAGTTGATGACAAAAGGTAGCTAGCAAGCATCATTTCAAGGAGCACAG
>Ga0116229_10002827_pt1 | contig 28329 bp, 22 predicted proteins | sample S1TSphgellanicum_3_FD_87313 | JGI IMG/M metagenome (GOLD analysis project Ga0116229, IMG submission 87313) | Host-associated microbial communities from peat moss isolated from Minnesota, USA - S1T2_Fc - Sphagnum magellanicum MG | ecosystem: Host-associated > Plants > Peat moss > Unclassified...
CCCCGGACCTACTCACCTGTATATTTAAATTAAAACTAGACTCTTCCCATCTACCTACTCACCTGTAAATTTAAAATGTGCTACTCTCATCCCCACCCACCTATCCGCCCTACCACTGACCTACCTACCAACACTTTAAGTAGGTACCTACCAAACCCCACCTACATGGTTGCCATCGCAATAGACACCCAATGGTTGAAAATAATGAAAAATAAATAAAATAAAAATATTGCAATGAGCTTGTTCTTGTTCATTCAAACAAATAAATAAGCAGACAATTAAAGTATTTAACACCCCCTATATAAGGGTATTGCAAACCAAATGGATAATCAAAGTAATATGGAGCTTCAATTCAATTTAAACACATTTAATGCATGTTGTACTTAGGTTCATAAAATAAAATACTCAATGAACGTGCAATACCCTATTCTAAGTACCCTTAAAATAGTTTGGGCTCCATATCATATCTTTTGACAATTCAAGGGGTATTGAGTCGCAACCCCACTTTGAGGGAAATGTGAGGTCGCCACTCACACTCTCGAAAATGGGACTTGGGAGTCCTAAAAATTCAGAACTCAATTATAGGGGTCAAAACACCTCGCATTGAAATGTTCTTTATACCGTTGAAAAGGTCTTGAAATATAGATGTCCAAAATGGCCTTGCATGAGCCATTTGAACATTTTCACCACAAGTTATGGTCGAAAGAAAGGTCGAGAGTCAAACTGGCAATTTGACTCCCGACCACTAAAAGTCAGGAATCTACCCAATCCTGGTGTGTGCGGGTGAAGTGTGACACACCCTTGGAAAGCTCTCGAGGAGAGCTACAACTTTGCTTCAAACTTCGTCCTAATTCCAGGTCGGGGCGAGAAGTTATGAACGCCCAAAGTCTCGGGAGTCCAAACTGGGATAATTTTGAGACTCCACTTTGGGAATCTTGAGAAAAAGTGTCATTCGGATGCAAGTGTGGCGGTGAGACGCAAAGAATACTATATGGGGGAAGGTGGTGGCTTCCCTCGAATCTGGGCCATGGTGAGTCAAGTGAGTCCAAGGTTGCCCGTGGCTTGTCTTAACACCAAGAGTGTTCCGAATGAGTACTAACCAACTAGTTGGTTGGTTTTGGATGCATGATCGAATAACTAAGAAGCTTGTCCCTCTTCTTAGTCTAATCCCGGAGCTTTCAACATGCCCCTCTTACCCCCTTTAGTGTTGGAAGCTGGGAGCATGCCCCGAATCCCTCGTATTTCCGCAATTTAAGTAAGCTACCCCCAACTTGGGGCTAACTAGGGACTTGGGAGCGCGTCATATTGCATAACCCTTCCAAAACCTAGAAAGGATGCAACACCCTCATTGTCCCACATGACAATACCCCTCTCAAGGTATCCAAAAAAGACATTAGGCTCCATAACATATCTTTTGACATGCCCTAAACTTTTTAGGCCACCCAAAGGTGGGTCCTAAAGTGAAACAACGGAAGAAAAAAAAGTTGGGGCACGCTCCTTAACTCATAGCACTTCGGGGGTAGGAGGGCGTGTTGGAGCTCTAGGATTGGATGAAGAAGAATTCACAAGCAAGAGTTCAAAATGAAATCAACCCGCACAACCAAGAAAAGAGGGCGGTTAGTGCAAGTTGAATGAAAATAATGCGTCAAACTTAGTAAGGACAACCTCAAACACAAGTTTTACACAACTTGGAACCTTTGGGAAGAGGCACCACTCCCCTCCCTGTAATATACTATGTGTCTCTTCGTGGGGACTACACCCAAATGTCACTTTTCCCCAAGATTCCCAAGTGGAAGTCCCAAAACTAAAACTCTTGCTATCAACTTTGGATGTTCATATTTTTCCCAAATCAAGTTTATTTTGAGCACGCAAAAACATTATCTTATAGCTTTTGAAAATACCTTTCCAACGGTGTATAACATGTTCAAATCAAATTTCATTTGACCCCTACTTTTAAAGGATTTATGGTCGAGAGTCAAATAGCCCAATTTGACTCCCGCCCTTTCTTTTGATCATAATTCATGCAAATCAGAATTAAATGACTAATATGAGGGCACTTTAAACATCTACATTTCAAGACCTTTTTAATTGTATCATGGGGGTCCAATTTTGTGCTTGTTTGCCTTTCCAACCAAGGCTATGAACATTCACAACTCTCGCACAAGTGTAACTCCCAAAATGGGAATCATTAGGCTTCATCCTTTGCATTCTCCCCCATTTGTGAAAGTGTGTTTCACACCTAAACACACTTTCGGCCTCATGGGCCCATGCATTTCACACTTCGTCACAGACCCAATGTTAGGGTTACGACATCTTTTCACATGTGAAAGGGTATAACATAGCCCTACCAAAACCTAAAACGATCTCAATACCTTCATTGCAGTATATTATAAACAACATGGGTTGAATTATTTTGGTCTAGGCTATCAAAGGGGTATTGGTCATGCCCAAAATTACTTAATATACTTGCAATACCCCTTTCAAGGTATCCTAGAAATACATTGGGCTCCATAACATATCTTTTGACATGTGACGAGGTATTGCGTAGCCCTACCAAAATTCACAAGGAAACCAATACCCTCATTATGGTATTTTGTAATTAAACACCAAAGGTCTATGTTGGTTTTAAAGGGTTATTGCTCAAGTAATGTAGCCCATAAATACATTGGGTTCCATGACATGTCTTTTGAAACTTGGAGAAGTATTGCATAGCCCTACCAAAACCTAAAAGGAATGCAATACCCTCATTTGGCTACATTATAAACACCATGGGCTGAATTATTTTGGTTTAAACTATTAGAAGGGTATTGTTCATGCCCAAAAGACTCAATGAACATGCATTACCCTTCTATAGGTATAAAAAAAATACATTGGGCTCCATAATGTATCTTTTGACATGTGGAGGGGTATTGTGTAGCCCCACCAAAATCTACAAAGAAACAAATACCTTCATTGAAGTATTCTATAATTAAACACCATGGGTTTCTACTATTGGAGGAGTAATGTTCATCTTCAAAACTAAACAATACACCTACAATACCCCTCATAGGTTGTCCCAAAAATGCACTTGGCTCCATAACTTGAAATGTGGAGGGGTATTCCATAGCCCTACAAACAAAGCTATTACATGGGGTATTCAATAAACACCATGGGTAAATTATTTTAATTTATACTATCAAAGGGGTATTACTTATAGCAATGAATATTTAATGCACATCCATTACCCCTTGTAGGGTATCCCAAAAATACGTTGGGTTCCAAAACATATATTTTGAAACTTGCAAGGGTATTGCATAGTCATATAAAGAAACCAATATTATCATTAAGGTAGTCAATAACTAAACACCATGGGTCTACATTATTGGAGAGGTATTGCTCATGTTCAAAACTACACAATACACTTGCATTACCCTTTATATGTTATCCCAAAAATACATTGGGTCCATAACATATTTTTCCAAACTTGGAGGGGTTTTGTATAGCCCTACCAACATGGGCTAAATTATTTTGGTTTAAATTGCCAAAAGGGTATTACTCATGCATAGGAATATTCAATGCACATGCATTACCCCTTTTTGAGTATTTTAGAAATCATTTGGGCTTTATAACATATTTTTTGAAACTTGCAAGGGTATTGCATAACCATACTAAAACTTAGAAGGAAAGCAATACTTGCATCATATTGTGATAATATTTTAAACCATGAAACAAAAGGATATTTTAAAAAATATTTATTCCATGCTCAATATAACATGTCTTACATATTGATTCAAGTAAATGAAAGTATTGCAAGTTTTTCACAGTGATGGTAGAAAGTCACTTGAACAAAATTTTGGAATTTAAATGTAATACTTGCATCATCATCGGATATTTGCATTTACCATGAAACATAAGAATATTTTTTAAATACTTGATTCCCCACCAATATATCATGAAATTCATGTTTTCAAAATGATTTATTCACCTTACAATATGACTTAACATATATAAAAATGAACATAATGAAAAATTGGTCACATTGATGATACAAAGGTTTAGGCTTTAATGTAAAATTTATTGATTAATGTTAGAGTTCAATTATGTACATATTTATGTTTTTCCCTCTTAAAGGTGTAAATTCATGTCTAAAAATAAAAATATAAAGTCTTTAATTTAATAATATTTTAATGCATATTTTTAAAAATTAATTAAAACACATGATTTTTTACTTTTTTTAATGGTCTTTCCCATATATCAATCCCATGTATGACTGAAAATTACTTAAAACTTTTTTGACATGTAATAAATAATTTTTAACTTAAAATAATTATATAGTAAGTCAGTAATATTTTATATTTGATAAAGATATAACACAATTTCTTATGCAATTTTTTTTTTATTATGTATACTATTGGCTTAAATATTGGTCTAAATATATTTTTATTTATAACATATCAAGTAATACAAAATATATAATTAATGATATTATGGATTTATATTTTTGATTCATTTTAATATATATAAATGCCTTCATATTTATTTAAATAGGATAAGAATTGATATATATAATTTAAATTACATATATAAACCCATGGTTATGTATAGTTCTATTTTTTCGTAAAATTTATTTTTAATGATAATTAGAAATTCCAAAAGATAAGTTTTTAATGTTGTATATTTTATAAATGCATGTAATTGAATATTATTTCTATGTAAACTGAAATATTTTAATGAAGTTTGAAATATAAGTTATTAATATCATGTAGATTTAGTCCTTGTAAACTTATTCAATGTAGATTTTAATTTACAATGTACTAAATGATGATATATTTAGTTTAATAACGTGTGAAATTATACATATTTTCATTTATAAAGATATAATGTTTGCATAATTATTTTAACTTGGTATAATTTTTAATTAAACATTTGATGGAGGAAAAAGGTGGAGCAAATAAAAGAGTTTTTGACCTTTTGACCTTTGTGTAAATTCCCAACCCCAACATGGATGGATGGTGCATTAAAGCAATGTTCGAAAGTTGTGAGTTTTTTTTTCTCTCAAAGTTGCTATACATTATTTTCCTTGCAAATCTTGAGCATTCAATCTTGTCCCTTGGGTCAATTTTCAAATGATTCAATCCACCATGAAGATGGAGGAATGTTGTTAAAAAGATGTAGGAGATTCCTTGTTTTGAGTGGGTTTACAAATGTCAAGCATGTTTGAATTTTTTCAAGCATACATATAAGAATATGTGAGAATGTATTTCTAATTATTAACATGAGATGGTGCAAAATGAAAGTAAAATGCCTTAAATTAAAAAAAAAAAGGTGACATGTGTTACAAAAATGTGCAAAAAATGCCCAAGTCCAAAACAACCCCAACTTAAAATGGGGAACATGTCATAACGGTTGCCGCAAAGATAAATTGTTATGCTAAATCCTAAAAACCAAAACAACACCCTAACCAAAACTAAGATAAACTATGGGTTATCTATTTCATTACAAGAAGGGGATGGGATCCCATTGGCCTTCCTACACTGCATTGATGCAACCTCTACATCATGGGTGTGCCATTGTGTAAAAACCCAGTGATTGGCCAATGCTACGTCCATAACATCAACCACAAACACCTCCTTAATGGTTCTTCGAATATTAAAACAAATAACACAATACATTGCATATGAATTTCAAAACATGGAATCCACATAAAATTTAGTATGGCATTATTGGAAACTTACCAACCATGAATCATTTATTAATCATGGTATTTTATAAAGAGGCCAATTTTTTTATGCTACACTATCTTATTTGATGTAGATTTCCAGTTGTGCTCCATCTAAGTGCCTTTGAATGCCTTTGCATACCTAGTTCGGGTCATTCAAATCACAAGTGCAAGGTTTTCATCGCATTCCAACTTCTGCACATTGAGAAGGATGGCCCCCACACCCCATGCAATCATGCCAAGAAGCTAAAGGATGTGGTTAAAGGCTAATTTAATAAGTGTTGGCTTAGGAATCTTAGGTGTGCATTACAAATCACCTTGAAGTTTATCCCACTCCAAGGTAATGTGCTTCCTAGCCTTGGCAATTACCTTTTGTTCATTACGACAAAATTGGGCTAGAGGGTTACTCAAAACATGTGCATTCATTGCTGCATGACCTTGAACCTTTAGGCCTTGCTCCCAAGTAGATGGGTGTTCAAGCTTGCTCAGCTCCATGGTCACATTGTGGTGTGTTTGCAAATGTTGTATTAAGTTGTACTTGGTTGTATATGATGCATCACACCCATCAACCTTACAAACAAATTTGGGCCCATCCTTTGCCCAATGCACACCCTCTATGGCAATTGGAGGAAGGGCAACCACATCTATGTTGACACCTTCTATGGCAACTAGAGGAGGGGAAACCACATCTATGGTGACACCCTCTATGGCAATTGGAGGAGGGGCAACCACATCTCAAACCAAAAAAACAAATACAATAAACTTAATGTGAGTATTAACATTCTGGATGAAGGTTATTTTTCCACAATGAAGGTATTGCAATTATAGACATAAAATTAAACACACCATAAGGGTATTGCAAAAATGGATAACCGGACAAAAATTCAAAATGAGGGTATTACTAAAACCCAGTTTCGAAATTTGTATAGAATGAAGCAACCTTAAAAATATATATATCATCTACAAAGTTGTAGGGTATTGTTTAAAGATTCAAACCAAAACAAAATGCCCCACCCATCTTTTCACATGGAGAAGGAAGGTGGGGCAAAAGTTTGGGAACCAAAATTAGTAAAGGTGTTGCAAACACAAATTTGCCCAAAAGAACCCACCCATCCTTTTGAATAGAAAGGATGGGTGGGCAATGGATTGTAAGTTAAGATAAAAATGTCACATGCATCAATTTCAACAAGTCTTGTAACATGTTCATCTTCCTTCAACTCTGAAGCAAGAGCTAGATTTTCTTGTTCCATTATCATCTCAATAGTTTTTGCAAGTCAATTTTAATTATAGCAAGTTCTATTGTAGAGGTTTCCCCAACTTCAACACTTGCTCACATTTGTTCCTCATTAACATTACATGGAGCCAATGCACCATCTTCAACACTCTCTTGCATGTGCTTTTGAATGTTCCATCCTTCCAAACCTCCTTCATTCATGACACCTCCCATGCCATTTGCTAATTTAGTTGAGGCTTGCTCTTCTTTTCTAGCAATCCTTGTTTTTTTTTGGGTTTGCATCTACCAAAGTTGCAAAAACCACAAAACAAAATAAAACAAACTTTCTTACCAACACTAGAAAACAAATAAAACACCCACACCAACTACATTAACTACCAAACACTACTTTCTGGAGGTAGCAAGTTAAAAAAAAGAGGATGAGCAATGGTGTTAATATTTTTGCAAGTAGTAACAAAGATGATGAAGAGTTCGACAGGTTTGGGAAAAAAAAAAGGAAATTAACAACCCCAGATTGCGGTTTGTCATCGTGGTTTTAGAACCATGCATGATGAGAAATAAACCAATAATGAGGAGCTTGGCTCCTTGATGTTGTGGCCCTTGCCTTTGTAGTTCAAGAAGAAAAAAAACAAAGACGACAAAAACCCAAACTCCTCGTTGTCTTGTCCTTTAGATTTACAGGTTTGGAAAAAAAACCAAGATGACAATGAGTTGAGCTCATCATGGTGGTGGCTTTGGAAGGTTTGTGATTCTAGAACCAAGAACAATGATAATGACAAAAAAAGAACCAACAATGAGGATCGTGACATTCCTCATTGTCATGGCCATAGGCTTTATAGTTTTGGAACATAAAAAACAAAGATGACAAAGAGCGTTATGTTCCTCATCATCTTGGCCCTTAGCTCTACATGTTTGGAAGAAAAAACCAGGACAACGATGAGTTAAACTAGTTCTGGAACCACATATGACGACAAAAAAAACTGACAACAAGGAGTGCAACCCTCTTTGTCATGGTGGCTCTTGCCTTTACAACTTTGGAACATAAAAAACAAAGACAATGAGGAGCCTTGTCCTTGTCATCATCTTGGCCCTCAGCTTTGTAGGTTTGGTGAAATAAAAACTAGGACAATGACAAGCCAACCCATTGTCATGGTGGCTCTAAAACCATAGACAATGACAAAAAAAAAATCAACAATGAAAAGCATGGTGCTCTTCGTCATTGTGGCCTTTGCTTCTATAGCTCAGGAAGAGAAAAAACAAAGACAACAAGGAGCCAAGCTCCTCGTTGTCTTGGCCCTCAGCTTTGTAGGTTTGGAAAAAAAGAAGAAGAAGATGATGAGCTTAGTTTGTCATTGCCATGGCTGTGGAAGCTCTGGAAAAAAAATCCACGACAATGAACTTAGCTCGTCATCGTCATGGCCCTCACCTCTGCAGCTTTAGAAGAGAAAAAAAATGACAATGATGAGCCAAACTCCTTGTCGTCGTGGCCTTTGCTTCTAGAACTCTAGAAAAAAGAAAGCAAAAGTGCAATGTAAAATAGAGGTTTTGAACCAAGCTTATCTTGTAGCTCCAAGCTCCTTGCAATAACGTTTTGCTCCTTGTGCCAGTAGCATTCCCCTCTCAGCTCCTCCCCTTGTTTCTCCTCTAATCAGGGTTTAGCCTAAACCTTGCTTGCACTAAATCTGGAGCGTTGGCAATGGAGAGGAGCTTGAGCAGAATGAGGGAGGTAGATGGGCTGGTAGGAGGAAGGGCAGGAAGGGAGGTTGGTTGGAGGGGCAGGTAGGAGTTCCCCCAAAAAAAATGGTGGGTAGGGTGGCGGCCCAAAAAAAATGAAACCAAAATGAGCCCAGGAGGAAAAACAGTGAGCTTACAAAAATAAAGTCTCAGGGAAAAAAAAAAAAAGGCCAAGAAGAAAAAAATAAACTACTGACCAAATAAACTGACCCCTGCAGGGCACTGGGGGACAGCTTCATCCCATCCATGAAATCCCAGAACGGGATTTTTTGGATGGTGCACTGGTGGGTGCTGGCTCACTCAGGCCCAATTTTATAAATTTCCATTTGTCTCGAAATCTTACAGGACCCAAAGTTTTGACCCAAAGAAATTTAAACAAAATAAAGTTATCCGTAAAGTCACCCTCTCTTTCACCTCCTAACCCCTCTTTCAGTGGTATCTGCAAAGTAATGAAATCTTATTAAATCTCAGTCTGAAATGCTGAAACTCAGCATTTAATGCACAAGGTTCAAGAGTAATTGTAGTAGTTGTACCGGTAGGAGCAGCGAAAATATATGTAGCAGAAGTCGAGGCAATCAGGAATAAGGAAAGAGGGGGTGAAACTCAGTTTACCAGACAAACTAGGGTCCCATTTATTTATTTTTGTAAAATTCCCAGATCCTCATTTGATGCCCCATGATGCCGAAACTGGCCGTTCTTGGCCCCCTAATCGCCTAACTTTACGGATAACTTTAATATCTGCTTGTTTTCCAAACGTCCAAAAAGACCGATCTATAATGTGCATTGAAGTGTGGAGCAAGGTGCAAAACCCATTTCAAATTTATTTTTTCAAAAATAATACTAATAATCATGAGCATGGTACTTAGTGGTGAAATGACAGACATTGCATGCACTGTTTCTTTTTGAGATGGTGGCTTTGATTCAGGGACTTGAAGTCACTGATCTTTGCACACCCTTCTGCATGTGGGCTCTTTGAGCTTGTGGAGTAGTGGCAATTAGATAGATTAGTGACCATCCAGAGTGTCCCATTGTTGCACCATTCAAATTGGTAATTGTGCCTTAAGATTGATCAGTGTTGGTCTCCACTTTTGAACATTCCAGCCCCGTCCTGGATACAGGGGATGTTCTTTTCCTCTCATACCAGGCTGGTACTGGTATTGGGTTCAAGACTGATTTTTGGCTTGTACAAGGCAAGTATATATCCCTGTTGTGCATGTATATCTTTTTTGATATTGAAGTTAGGTAAGAGTATATCATATATACCTTGATGTTAAATCAACTGTGAATCTTAAATGTAGGCAGTATATAAGTGCGGCTGTATTTCTATTTTCACTGTCTGCTTTTAGCTTAATCCATATTTCTTCAAAAACTAATGGGTGATGCCCAAACACATTTTGGCCTGCGAATTATGTACATTTCAGGAGCCCAAATGTGTCTGGGCAGCAACAATATGTGTCTGGGTTTCACTAGACATATTTAAATTGGGCAACTGGGTAGGAATGAGAAAAGAAATGCAGCTGGATTTTTGCCTTGCCTGCATTTGAGACTCATGGCTGATTCAGTGTCAAGATCTTATATATATATATAGTTAGTGTATAACTTTGAATGAGTAAGTGTAAAACTGTGTAAAACAAGTATTCACTTTTGGAGGTAAAAATTGTTGGTTCCAATTTTGGTTAGTAAGAACTGATCCATGAATCGATCCCAGTTTTGGAATCAGAATAGGAATTAGAACCTGGTTTTAGACTTTGAGCCAGATTCTCAGTTCCATTTGCACGTGAAACTGAAATCAAATTCTTTTTGAAAACGTTTTTGAGAAGAAAACTGGCTATAAAATGGGGATTGGCTGGAGCTTAACTGGAAATGAACCAACCATTGGTTCCAGTTTGGGTTAGTAAGGATCAGATCAAAGCAAGGTCTGATTTTCAGAATTCGAACTGAAATCAGAATTTCTTTAAAGGATGGGATCCAGAACCAAATACCCAACTTCACTTATGCGTGTGGAACTGGAATCAAGCTAATTCTAATTTATTTCTTAGAACCCAGACCAGAGGTTCTTTATAAGAGTAAAGAAGCGACCAACATTGGTTAAGACAAGGGTGGACCATCCTGCACTAGAGGAAGTAACAAGACACTCAGGACTCTTCCTTGTTCGAAATAACTTACTAAACTATGTTCCTCAAATGGACAGAGACTTTTATGCCATACGAGATAGTAATGGGATGATGGCATCTCATGATATTTGGAATAACCTTTCACAGATGCAATGAGAAAACCATTTTGAGTTGGAGCAATGGGGTTTGAAATTTCATGCATGGTCATAAGAAGAAATGACTGTTTTGAGTCTGATTTGTTTGATGGTAGTCTGCTAGACACTGCAGAAGTATTGCATTGTGCACAAGCTGTGTAGAATTTGTGCTGAATTCGTGCTGCTTTGAAGCATTCCGTTAAATGTGTCACAGTCACAACATTGTGTGCCATTGAGAATAGGTCATCAAGACTATAGTCATCCCATTTGTACAAAAGCGGTTGATGCTTAGGAAATCAGCTTTGGCCATCATCTGTTTTTGTGTTGTTCTTCTACTGAATGACTTGGCGAGTGTTTGTATTATGGACTTTTGTTTGTAGCCAAAGTGGCAATCATCCATAGGAAGATGTAAAAAAAGTGGCAATTATCCATAGGAGGATTTTAGCTAAATATGGCCATAAACCAAAAATAAGGTACAAATCTTTAAGCTATATTTTTTGCTACACAATGAAAACTAAATATATGAATCTGACAATTTTGATCTCTTTCTTTTCCTCACTTCTGGCCAGTGATTTAAAAAAATAAAATTCTGATGTTGCATTATTGACTAGCATCTCAAGAGTGATTTAGCATCAAATGACAATGGGTTTTCAAGACCTGTCTAAATCACAGGTTTTCTTTTCAATTTTCTCATGTTGCTTCAAAAGTGGCCATCAGTCAAAAGAGGATTTAGCCAAATCTGGCTACAAGACAAAATGTAGAAAAAAATAATCTAGGTATCCTATTAATGTTGGCTACTCACTAGAACTTATTAGTTAAATATGACAATTTCAAAAGAAGAAAGCTAGAAATCTGTCCAAATCCTCCAAAAATGTTGGCAATTTCATAGCCTTTTTTCCTCAAAATGTGGCAATTTTTTGGAAAATTTCCAAAAAGTTCCATTGACCATATTGCTTGGAACTTCTTTTTTAGCAAAATGATGATTTTTTGCCACAAAAAAATCACTGGTCTAAACAGTAAGAAAACCTAGTTATCAAAATGCTACCAAATTGAAATCAGAATCCTAATGGGGAAAAAAAAAAAAAAAATCTTTTAGAAATTTGACGATTGTTTTCAAGGAAAAGGGCATAATGCAACAGAATATTGCCTTTTATTTTTCATTTTGGCGACATTTCTCACGGAAAAACACTGCTTCTGGCAACTGAAAACGTCCAAAACACTTATTTTCGAATTTTTAATTTCTCTTTTGGGCAAAATTTCGCCAGTTAAAAAAAATCTGCTTGGAGTGGAAATTTCTCCTATCTTAAGAGACAAAAAAAAAATTCTTCCAAAACTGCCTTTCTAGTATGTTGCCATATAGAGAGTCAGTGGTGGTTAGTACGAGTGTTGGGCAGTTATCAGAACCTGCATCAAACCGGGTATCAGGGTGGTTTTTAGGGTGATAACCATGCCAGTTCTCAAAAACATCAAATACCCAGTTCTCATATATAACCATGGTTCTCAATTTTTTGAAAAATTAAAACACTCACCTAGAAAACCGTCAGTTCTTTGCTGTTTCTTTCCTGGAACCCAGAGGTTCTTTGAGGGGTTTCAAATACCTGGAACCTGTGGTTCTTTGGTTCTGATTTGTTTCAAATACATGGAACCGGTGGTTCTTTGGTTCTGATTTTTAAAATACCCAGAACTGGCAGTTATTTGAAATTCAAAAAACTGCCCACACTCATTAGTACCATCCATTGGAAGCCTTTTATGACTGGGTTATGGATGAATCCCAAATTCATGAGTTTCACATGGGGGGTTTGCCTTCATAACTAGGTAGACAGGTAACTACTAGGTAGGTGATAATTGGTGGTTACATGCATGTGGATGCATAGTACACAGGGCTAACGGTTTGATAGTAGGTAGATAGTATCATTGGCAGATACATAATGTCAACATAATCATCCATGTACATTCAAACACTTTGTAAGATTTAACCGTCCACAACATTGAACCTTGTGTCCATCAAACACCTTTCACCTGTTTCATGTGTGTCCACCTCAGCGTCTTTTTGGTGTGAAATTTTACCAAAATTTTAAAAATTAAAAATTAAAACAGAATATTCTGTTGCAATATTCTTGCAAAATTGGGCAAACAAGATTTTTTTTGAATTTTTTGGGGTCACAATTGGACTGTGATTTTAGTTTGGTAGCCTCTCTAAGGGTCACTTTAGACAAGGGGCAGGGTCCAATGAAATCGAACATTCCTATTGATTAAGAGCTTTAAATTGATTTTAAGGCTTGTAGGCAAAGGTTTGGGACCAAGAGGAATCAAATTGTGATTTAGCTTACATGGCATCATTTTGGAGGAAAAACTTATTGGTCCGGACAAAAGAAAATAAAATTAAAGGAGAGCTCAAGGTTTGGAGAACCAAAGTGTAAGCTAGGGTCCAAGGTTGCTCATTTGATTTTTTTGATTTAATTTTTTTACCCTTGTTACTCAAATTATGTGAGAATGAAAAACATTGTATAGATTGAGCATATTGTTGAGAGCACACCAGTCCTCCCATTTTCGACCAATTTTTAAGTTGACATGGTTAGTTTTGTGAATCCTCATGAGGTGATTGCTAGAATGGGTGTATTTTCAGAATAAAGAAGAAAAGAAAAAATTAAAAATTAAAAAAAATATTTTGAAAAAAAAGGAAGATAAAAAATTAAGGTAATCCTCTCACATGTCAATCACACATTTTCGATATTTGGAGCCTGAGCTTTTAGACAGACTCATTGTACCTTTTTTTTAAAAAAGTGTTATTTTAATGTGAAGAAAGGTCCAATTCAAGGTTCAAATTGTTTCAAATGAATCACTGGGCTTTTGGTCGTTGGACCCTTGTCTAAAGTAGCCCTAAATCTATTAAACTTTAGGTAGGTTCTAAAAACCTATCGCCATTTAATGCTAAATCCCTCTGCTGGCCAATGATGCAACAACAGAAAAGTGAGAAATATATCACTGGTTCACCCCATCTATTTTTATTATGAACCTTTGCAACATTAAGTCAAAAAAGTTAATGAAAAATATAGATATTTTTTATGTATATCCCAGAACCCAAAATAAATAACCCTTGACCAATGTTAGTCCATATAGTCTACCATCTTTTGATACCTCTCAAAGGATGAAAACAAAGAACATCTTTCAATTATGTATTAGACATGTTGGGGTGCTGGGCAGGATATATTCTAGGTTGGAAAATAATAGTTTCCTACCAGGCCTATGTTACTAAAGTCTAAAACCAGTTCCACATACCATGTATTGAAAATTTTACCTCAGAATTAGTTCAGCTGTAAAATGAACTCATTTGATACATTGCATTCAGAAATGCACCACGGGTTTAGCATTTTATTTTATTTTTGGAGAGAAGTAAAAGGAGAGGCCTCCAAAGGCCCAAAGGGATTTCTTTTGAAAACATCCACCAAACTTGCCAAGTTTCTATGAAATGTTTTTCAACTTTGCCGATTTAAACAAATAGATTTTACCTTGCTCTCCATAGTAGGATTCCTATTTTTTTTCTACTTGCCTCCTTGACCTCTAGCCAAATTTGGCTGAAGTGTTCTTTCAGATGATCACCAATCCACATACTTCACAAAATTTATGAAAAAAAAACCCCCCTACATGGGATGGGTTAGTGTAGATATCAAGAATTCGTTACATCTAGGATGTTATCTTGAGGAGGGTATAAATTGAAAATTTACCCATTTGGAAATAGCCAAGTGTTAGTTCTTGAAAAATGGTCAACAATAATTGTGCACAAGGTTAAAATGTGATACTTAAGCCCTAAGTCTCAAGGTTGTTCATGGCTTTTCTCAAATCTTTGATTGAACCTTTGGTACTCAAATTAATTTGAGACTAAAAATAATAAATTTTGACATTCATAGAATGAAGATACACATTTGATGATACCAAAGGCATAATGTAATCTCTTCTCATCTATCGTCACTTTAGTTGGGCATGATGATTAGGGGGCGATTGTGATATAATGGGGCATGGTATTCAAATCACTTTGGATGTCCATCCCGATCAAGTGGTGCTTCAAATGAATGTAGCAAACATCTTCAATAGCACTTAGTGTAAGTTCATCTTCCAAAAGTTTTGAACAACAAGAGACAAGTTGTTTCAATTTTTCATCTTTGTTCATTCATATTATGCTTTTCAACTTTGTTTGTTTTTCAATCATCACTCCCCCTTCGGAGATTTGTTGATCATCTTTTCATTTGTGAGCATATGTCATGTTGACCCACTTGTTGGGCCTCTTTTTGCACTTGATTATTTTCATGTTTTGCATTGTTTTTTTAGTGTTTTTCCTTCATGTTTCTTCCCTTAGTTGACAACACCCATATCCTTGGCCCTGCCCATATTCTTACCTTTGTTTTTGATCATTTTGCTTCACAATTGTTTTTTTGTGAGGTTGATTCAATTTCACAAATGCTTGGTTTCGGGCCTCTAGGGTTGCTAATTCTTATATTATAAGTTTATTAGGACTTTTCATCAAGCAATGACATTTGTAATGATAATTTTTTTGTTCATTTATCCATATAAATGATGATGATTAAAATTAAAATTTTCATTAATGAATCTCCAAAAAAGATTAATGAAAACATCAAAAATTTAATTGATCATGAATACATAAAAGGAGATTCACATTTAATTAGTAGAAGATTCATGCAAAAATATTTTTATATATTAAATATGATAGGAAAATTTGGATTATTAAACATGTTAGTATCCCAATATTTTATTAATAACCATTGATTTTTGTCACAAGACATGCACAAATTTATTTTAATTTAATTAAATGTGTGATACATGGGGTAGGGTTTAGGGTTTTGTGCTAGAGTTTAGGGTTTCATATTTATAATAATCACAAGAAATTGGTCTAGTTTAAATGATATTTCAATCGTAATATTAATGAATATTGATATTTTGAAGAAAGAATATTTTAAAACAATTTTAATGTTAATATTAATATGATAATGTTGGGAAAAAAAAATTTTGAAAAAAAAAGACTTTTGATTAAACATTAGTATTTTTTTTGACTATGGTTTGGTTAGAATTTTTTTTAAAATGATGACATCATATGACATCATTAGTGTGGAAAAAAAAAAGTTCCAATGAGGCATTAAGGTTTCTACAGTAGCCTCCCACCTAAGTACGCACCCATTTAAGTACGCATCTCAATAAAGTACGCATTATTTTCCCGAAAAAATAGGGTTCAGATTTATTTAGTTCAACATGTCATGGATTGTCATTTGGCGCAAGTTTTGAAGATTCCTGCATTTGGCTTTCAAGGTGACAACTCAGACCTTATTTTGAAATGATTCAAACAACTTTCTAAGATCATAGAATGTTTCTTTACCTTCTTCTCGAACTTCGAAGCAGAGCAATTGATCTTCTATATCAACAACTTGCTTATAAAATGGTTCGAATCCCTTAAATACAACGGTGTTTCCTAAACCCAAATATGACACTTGAGAGGTAAGGATGTCATCATCATTGTCATCGTCCAAATTCTCTTCAGCAATCTTCATCGTCTCCAAAAGCTCTTCAACGTCTTCCAAAATTGCAACTACGAATTCTTCACTGTTTTCATCGTCGACATGAACAAATTCTTCAAGCTCGTCTTGCCCAACAAAAAGATTTAAAGTTGCGATAGCTTGTGCAACTTCAGTCCCTAAATCCTTGATCTCATCCACTATTTCCTAATTGGCTTCTAATGTCATTATTTTCGCCTTGATAAATGCATTTTTGATAGAGCTTGGTGACACGAATTGCCAAGCTTCTTTGATATAATTCGCAGCATTGAGCATGTGAGCTAGATTTCCGTATGAAATTCTAGCAGCATCGAATAGGTGAATTGGATTTTCGTATGCAACTCCAGCAGCACCGCGTCGTAATCTCCGCCCCTACATTTTCTTTCGAAGTTTCGCCTCTTCATCCAATTCTTAGAAGTCAAGAACATCCTTGAGATAGAGATATTTGAACCTCTTTTTCAAAGCTGCGATTATGCCCATATCGCAGGGCTATTTCCAACTTGTGCAATTTGGGGGAAAAAAGACGATCGTAACATTCTCGCATTCAAAAGCCTCAAAGTGTCCAAGGGCGTTGTCCAATAGCAAAAGAACCCGACATCCGGTTCGTTTTTTCACTTTTGGAAGAAATATTTCGTTAAACCACTTCCAGCATGTTTCCACGTCCATCCAAGCTTTAGCTTGACTGAAATATGGAACAAGCCATTGGCAGTCCTTGATACAGATAGGTGCTTTCAATTTGCCGATCAATGCACAAGGTATTTTGTGAGTTCCCATAATGTTGGCGCACACGACAAGAGAAACCCGATCTTTGGATTTTTTCTTCCCTCTAATGGTTGATATGTCCTCATCTGGCATTAGAAGGCTGTATCTCAGTAGTAGGCGAAAAAATAGGCCCGTCTCATCCATATTATAGACGTTTTCAGGATCATATTGGGCAATAATCGTGTAGAGGTTGTCTAAAGTTGTTAGCAATCTAGGATCGAATTTGTTGACTTCAACTCCCTCTCCGTGAAGCAGCATCTTTTGCAACCCTCAGCGCACTCTGAATCAACTTAGCCATTGCGAGGATGCCTTGAAGTCCGTTTCTGGAATCGATAAATTCGATGCAATACTTTTCGCTTTGGCGATGGCGAGAGATGGCGGAACATGAAGATTAGCACGATGCATGTTATCAATCCAAATGTAAAGCATGTCTTCAAGCTTGGTGAAATGACCAACAAAGGATCGAAAAGTCTTCTCTTTAGTTTCATTAGACATTAAGGCAGGTTGTTCTAGGATTTGTTCCTGCTTGTCCCACACCTTTCTAATAGTTCCTTCACTAACGTTGTACTCTCGTGCTATAGCCCTTTTATTGGGAGCATCCGTTTTGCTCAACTTCGCTATGATCTGGCATCACTGGGATTCATTGAGGCGTTTCCCATTCGGTTTCTTCAACATTGCAACCAAATCAAGCGATTAGGAAGTGATTTGTCTAAAGTGCGCACCTACCGGCTAAGTACGCATAATCTTCCCAGGTTCAAGTTGCGTACTTAGGCGGGAGGCTACTGTAGTGTGTCAAAATTGTTTGTGACATCTCAAAAGTTGTGTAAGGTTTCACATTCTTTGTTTTTTTTGCAAAAAGTTATTTTCTTCATTTTCTTGCATAGAATTTGATTTCCCTATTTTTCTTACATAGAGTTGGACTAAGCTACGACATTTAGCACATAGGTTTAACATTTTAGTGTTTGTATTGTGTTCTTGTACATAATTCTAAACTAATTTATTTTTTGGAGCTTTAAGTGATTGTGTTTTTTTGCAAAGATGTTGCAAATTCAGACATAAGCATGACAAAATGGGTAAGTTCTTTTTTTAACAAATTTTTCTTCTTTTCAAGCTTTTTGTTTCATGTCTCATTGTGGGTTTGTCTTTGAATTCTATGACATTTCTTCACTTCTACATCCATTACCCTATTTTAGAATGTAACTACCTAGAAAAAAAATTCATCTTTCAAGTCTTTGCATTTTATTTTTGCTTTTGTATATGATGCCAAAAAGGAGTTCAAAGCTGAAAGTTGTGATTTCATATTTGATCATAAGTTTTTCATTTCTTCTTTCCCACATTGCAATTGTGATCCAGGTGATTGTGAACATCTCATTGAGTTTTTTTCAACAATTTATTACAACTGAATCAATTTATGACTTGTAAATAATTTCATATTCTCTCCTCAATGTTGCATTTATGTACCCTTAAGATGCACCTATTATAGGGTTATAACATTTTGTCCAATTATTTTTATTATTATTATTTTTTATTATTTCTATGATTTCCCTTTTTGGGTCAATATGGTGTTTTTATGTTTCAAAATTACATTGTAGAAGACCTATGTCCTCTATTGTGACTACAGAATCTATCCAAGTTAAGGTTTAAGGTATTGGAACTTTGTTTAAGGTTTTATGTTTAAATTTCACATTAATTTATTGCACATTTTAGAGTTTTCTTATGTTTTAGCTTTGAAATGTACAACATATTTAATTTGCAATTCAAATTTTTTCATGTTGTAGAATTATGTTCATTCCTATTCATTTCTAAGCATTTCTCACAAAATTTGAGAAATTCATAGACTTCTACATTGTTCAATTGCTACTTAAATATGTTGCACTATTTTAGACAATTTTTTTTTGTGAGAATCATCTGTCATCACATGTCATTAAAGAATTATTCATTTCAAAGCATTTTTCACAGATTTGGTGAATTTTTTCATATTTTTTCATGTTGATTTCTCCTATTCATTAGGATAACATGAATTGCACCTAATCACTTTTGGGACTGTTTTCGGGGGAATATTTTTTAAAGTATTTTTCAATTTTTTTAAATTTAAAAAAAATATTTATATTTTATATCAAGGTTTATGTAAAAAAATTCAAAATATATAATTTTCAAAAGTTTTAAAGTTTATTTATAAGTTTTTTAATGTTAAAAAACACACATTATAATGTTTAATGAGTGTTTTTGAGAGCTTTTTATTCATCAAATATTTTAAAAATTAATTCACATGTTCCAATGATATATTATGAACCTTATTATATTAAAAAAATTATACTTTCAACATCAAATTAAATTACCACTTTTAAACATGAAAAATTAAGCAAACATTACATTTGTTATGGTTCTTATTAGGGTGACTACATCCATTAACCATCAAATGTTTTTCATGCTTCCTACAAAATTTGCCAAGTCCAAACAACATTTAAGAACCCCATAGAACCTCACCCTTTAAGTATAATAATTAGTCTAAATGTTTGGTTTTTATTTAGTTAATGTGAAAAGAAAGGCACCTCATGGCCCCTAGGTGCACTTCTCATTGACAAAAAATAAACAAGGCACTTGTGGTCGTTAGGTGCCATTCTCATCAACGACGAGGAAAAAACAAACACCTAGTGGCCACCAAGTGCTTTTATAGTCAAGAACAACAACAAAAAGGACACATGGCCACCAAGTGCCCTCCTAGTCCACAAACAACAAAAGGGCACCTGGTGGTCACCAAGTGATATTCTAGTCAACAAAGAGGAAAAAAAGGAACCTAGTGGCCCTTAGGTGTAGTTCTCATCCATGACAAGAAAAAAAAACACTTGGTGGCCACTAGGTGCCTTCATAGTCCACAAAAAAGAAATAAAGGCACTTGGAGGCCACAAGGTGCCCTTCTATTCAATGAAGGAAAAAAAGGGCATTTAATGGCCACCAAAAAGAAAAATGATTCCTTTTTTTTGTCATTTGGTTGATTTTTTGTATTCACTAGACTTAGAGTTTGTGGCCCTAAATGTTAGCAAAATGTGTAAGAAATTTTCATGCAAGAAAACATGTTAAGTTGGATATAAAAGTTTATGTACTCTTTTTTTGCATTTTTGGTTTTTTACCAAAATATTTATGCATAATTACATATGCATGTGAAAAATCACTACCATCATGAAAATTATCATAATTTGAGTTATCCAATATTTTTCACTTAAAATTTATTCCATTTAAATTTTATATTTGGAAGATAGCAAAAACAAACTCGAGTCCTATATCCAAAAAGGGGTACCTTGATTGTGAATATGCCCAATGAAGTGGAAAGGGAAGGAGCATGCAAAAAAATAGGTTAATCCTATGAAACTTGTTATGAAGAAGCCCACATTTAAAGCCAAAGAGGTTCAAAAGATGTTGCAGTGGATAAAGATGGACCTAGAGGAATACCAATGGGCGAAACAAGCTAATTTAGACATTGAGTGGTTTACACCATGATTTGAAGGAGTTTTTACAGACTTGGGAGGAGACAAAAGATGGATGTGTGAAAGCACAAGTTCATGGCAAACAAATCTTGATTCATGACCAAGTACTCATATACAACAACTTGGTATTCTTGTGAGGGCATTGTTGATTTTGCAAATGCAACCATCCAAGAAGGAAAACTTGCTTTGAAGAAAATTGCATGACCCCACGTTTTTGTGGAAAATGAGTAGTGGAACATTGTTCATATGAAGGAAAAATTTCACCTAATATTTGCAACCATATTGCAAATCATTTCTTAATGTGAGTAGTTAGCTTATTTTAGCAATTGGGTTGTTATTACATTTGATTTGGCAATAAGGGGACAACTTGTTAATTGGTGCTCCAGTGTCTTGACCTAGTTGTTGGTTGAACTTACTTGTTGGATCAAGCGTGAGAAAAAAGTTGCAACCAGTTTAGCGTTTGGTAAAACTAAAGTGAATGTACGTTACTCAGGACCCACCTTAAACATTTTGCTTAAAAGGTGGTTTCCATTGTTTGAGGTGTCTTCACCTACAACCATAACTCTAGAGGAACCTATATTGCCAACAGATTCAAAGCAACAAGTTATTCAAGAATAGGAGAATTCATTTGAATAGGTTATAAAAAAGTAGTTTTTTGAAAGAATGAAAGCCATCACAAACAACCACTAGCTTACCTTTGTCATTACGTTAATCTCATAGATTGAAAATACATATTGTACCATTTACACCCACCAACAGGTTAAACCCTGAACTTGTTACATCACCACCAAAGAAAAAAACTAGAACCCACTTAAGAGCTTTAGATTACTAAATCAAAAGATGATGAGGAGAGGACATGTTCGAAGGAGATTGGAAATGGAGTTGGAGAAGAAGAAAAAACAACCACAGAATAGGCTAATTTCGAAAAAGAACCTGAATTAAATATTGACTAGGTAATAAAAAATATTACCATTGATGTACTTGTTCAACCAATAGAAAAAGTTGTAGGAGGAATAGAAGTTGAAACTTTAGTTGTAGAGAAAGATCAACATGTTGATTCTAAAATTGAACTTGTTACTAATCAAGAAGCCCTAGTTTCTTCTAACTTTGTAGAGAATTTGAAGGAAATTAACACATTTTTTGAGCAAGCTACTTGATAGGCTAACATTTTGTCAGGAACTTTAAAGAGATTCAAGTGTACTTTAAGTCTGGAGAGTGAGGCAACCAAACAAAACCTGTTAAAGACTAATCGTCAGTTATAGACTTGTAATCTTGAGTTGACAATTGTACATCATACCTTAAAAAAAATGATAAAGAATTGATTATAATTAAAGGACAACTGATCAAGGCTTGATTTGATAACAAAAACCTATCCACACAAGTAATTCAAGCAAAGCAAGTTGCTATATATATTTGAAAAGCTACGCTCTGCGGTCCCCACTCAAAGGGTTTTGCAAGAATGGCTAAGCACTTTGAGGTAACCAAGTATGTAATCTTATTTGTGTAGATTTTCCAACAGCACCAATGAAAAGTAAAATACAAATAATAGTTTTGGCATGAAATTTCATATTGCAAAAAATTAAATAATGATAAGGTTCAGAAAAGGTGTTAACACAAGGCAGAAAGTTTATAGATTGAGTATGATGAACTCTACCAATTCAACCAGAATACTTGCAATAACTTGGAGAAACTCCAAAATGAGCATGAGAAGATGGTTCATGACTACACCAAAATGGAGCAATCCAACATACAATAGGAAAAGAACATAACAAGTTTAGAGCAAACTTGTCAAGAATTGAAGAAGTAACTTGAGCTTGCTAACATTGAAACAAAAAAGAAGATTCAAGTTTTGAATGTTCAAATCTAGGGTTGGAAAGATAAACCAGAGATGACCAAGGTACAAATGAGCAAAACAACTTAGTTACTTGTCAAAATGAAACCATGTTGGAGTTTTAAAAGTTGTTGGTGGACAACACCTTGTTCAAGGTGCAAAATCAAGCTCTTGGAGATAAGAATCCAAAGTGGAAGGAGCGGTGGCAAATAGTTTAGGAGTTCATGGAGGATCAAACTCAAGAAAGTTTGGAACTGGCTTGATTTGATGAATAGGTTTACCAATTGGAGTTATAGGCTTATCACATTGCTTTCCCATAATTCAAATATGTACCACCCGATTTTGTATATGTTGAAATCGAAACCAATATTAGAACCACAAGTGCTACTTCCCACATTTCTATTTCTAAACAAAAATAATAACCTATTATTATTACAAAACCAATTAACCCATTTAAAGATGGAACAAATTTAGAAATTGTACTTTTGATTGTTAAAATTTCTATTGTACCTATTAAGGTTACCATCGTTGAACCTATCAAGGATAACACTAAACCTATTGAGAAGGATATTGAACCTGTTGATACTTTAGCCACTAGTAGTAGAATAAAACCATTTGAGTTCTTATCTACTAGTTTACCTTTGACACCATTATAGATAGGTGTAGGACCAAAAATCACCCTAATTTTTAACACACCTCATACATCAGAAATATTCATTATGCCAATAATAACTTTTGACAAAACAACTAATCCATGGAAAGTTGTAGAAGGAATAAGTATTCAAGATTGAATTAAGTTGAACTTGTGAAAATGACAAACTATACCTATTGAAAAATTCAGATCAACATGTTTAGAGGTTTAGATTTAAAACTAGCATTTTGAGGACAAAATTTTGTTTTAAGGGGGAAGTAATGTTACAAAGGAATTTTGTAATAGGTGACCTAACAAGTTACTATAGGTAACAGGTTGTTAAAAATACCAGGTTATTTATGATTTAACTTGTAACAAAACCTATTTTGTAACTTAATTTGTAACAAAACTTGACAATTAGTGTTATAACATGTTAGTAAACATGTTGACAAGAAACTGGTAGTCTACAAAACCTATGGTGGAAAGACCAAGTAGTTTTTGGCAGAATGTTATAAATGGTTAGATTTTTGAAATTTTTGGGACTATTAATGTTCACATTGGTTATTTTCGGATTGTTAGTGATTATGCTAGCTAATGATTATTTAGATGGTTCGATAGGATTATTTAATTTTTTGAATTAACTAATATAATTAGATGGACACATGGAGACATCAACATATTTTTCAAATTTTGATAATCTTTGTTGTTCTTTTACTTGGAAAAACAAAGTGATATTTTCTTGCCATTTTTGTTTCCTTTGAAACTATAGCAAATTAAGTGCATGTTACAGAAGGCTGTACATAGACTTTAGATTTTGAAATGTACCTATTATTGTTTTTAGAATATATAATTGAAGAAATTTGGAAGTAGGATATTGATAGGCATATAAAAAAATCCCATTCATAAGTAAAATGACCTTGAATAGCTTAAGGTATAATTTGAAATAACATATATTAATTTAAAATAAAATAACCTAAGGCATAGCTTAAAGTTAGTTGAATAGTTTATTTTAAATAACTTAAAATAGAAAGCTTGTAATAAGTTAGCTAGAATACCTTAAGGTAGAATAACCTATATAGTTTATTTGGAATTTTTTTAAATGATTTTTAAAAAAAAAATTCCTAGTTAATTACTAGTTAAAATGGCCCTTTCAAAAATTGATAGTTAAAGACAATAATTTATAATAACTTATAATAAATTAGTATAATATGAATAACTAAGGTAACTTAAAATAACACAAGATATATCATAAAATAGTTTAGGATATTTAAAACAACAACATAAAAATAAACCTAATTGTCAAAGTAAATTATAATAATGAAACATGATGTTTACATAAGACCCTATAATGAAATAATTTTAACTAGGGTGAAATCATTAAAGTGTAATGAACCTATTTCATTATAAAAGTCCCATAGTGATTTAAGCCAATGAATTGCACCCCACTTTTGTACTAGTGATTATAACAACAATTTTTGACCATTGTAGTGTGCTTTCACCCTTCCCATTCCAAACATGAAAACATGAAATAAAAAGGTAGTTGGAATGAAAGACGAAGATGAAGGTGAAAAAGTCGGAAGAAAATTCATTGTGTGCAAACAAGCCCATCCTTAGGTGGTACCATTAAAAACGTCACACCTTGATTTTTTAGACCCATTGAATTTTGAAAAATTACAAGAAACATTTAAACAAACATTTTCATAATTTTTTTTATTAATACATTTATTAAGTTCCATAGATTTTGAAATCTCAATAATATCAAGAATATTATGTATTTTGATTTTCCTAATCATTGCATTTAGAAAAAGTTTCAGTAACATAATGTTTAGTTTTTTTCCTTGAACTTTTTGGTTAGGAACACAAATTTGAAACATGATTTGAAAATTTTCTTATCAATTTTTTTCTTAAAATAATTTAAAAGTCATTCTATTTTTAGGTTTTTAATTAGGTAATTAATTAATTAAATATAATATAATTATGAATTTGAAACTATCAATTTTTTAAAGGGCCATTTTAACTAGGAATCATTTTTTAATAAAATCATTTTTAAAAATTCCAAATAAATTTCAAGCCATATATTAGAACATGTCATATATTAAAACGTGCAATGGATAAACATGAAAAAATAATAATTTATAATTATGAAAACATTTAAAAAAAAGACCCAAAAAAATGATTTGGTTATTTTTGGTTTATTAATCATTCATTGAGATGGTACTAATGGTACCACCCAAGGATGGGTTCACTTGTGTAATAAGAATAAAAATGGAGGGGAAAAAAAACCATGAGAAAAAAAAAAAAACATTAACCTAGTTCTCTTACATGTCAATCACACATTTTTGATATTGGAACCCAAGCCTTTAGACACGTTCATTGTACCATAGGATAAAAAAAAAAATTTAATGTGAAGAAGGTTGTAATTCAAGGTTCAATTTTGTTCAAATTGATCCTTGAGCTTTTGGTCCCTAAAACCTTGTCTAAAGTGGCTCCTAAATCATTTTTAAAATGAGATTCATGTGTGGTCGGATGTTGCATTTGTTTGTTTGTTTTGATATGTAATTGGAACTCTTAATTTTCTGTGTAGTCTTAAAACATGTTTAAAATGAGAAAGTTTGGTGAGGTGGCATTGAACAGCAAAACAGCCCTCAATTTACACAAAGAAATTTCGACAGACCCAAAAAGAGGGGGGGCGGGAGGGGCAGATGAAAATTATAGAGTCTTAAGCCTTGAAAAATACTCCAAATTCCAATTGATCAGTTGCTTTGCCAAGAAATCAACAAGAATTGATGGAAGCAACAAGCATGGTCATCTGCTGCTCAGAATGCTGCAGTTAATTAGAACTGGAGAAAAAGAAACGAGTAAAATCAGTAGGCAAAGAAACACTAGTCAATCATTCTTGACCTGGATTTTCTTCTTCTTGAAAAGCCCGTGAAAATAAATCAAGCTTTTCTGCAGTCAAGTCTACAAGTCAGAACGGAACAGATTTGCATCCGAGCTCGCTGCCGAGTTTGGTTGGTAAACTGGAAACTCAACTGAGCCTTTGCATTCGTTGCTGGGAAAAATAGGGCACTGGATGACGGTCTGTCCGTCCGTGGCCACACACACATACACCTGGTATAACTGCCGGTTTCCAGATTGGTCTTTGTTGCATTGAATGCCGGGAAGCTGCCCAGTAACGGATTGCAACGCATTCCTGATGTCCTCCACGTTGTATTGGCTACCGTCCGGGTTGATTCCTGTAAATCCAATCCATCCCCACCAGTACAGTTGTTGGGACATGGATCATACTCTCTTGATCACGAGCCGTTCAAGGGGGACTGTAAAGAGAAGACCGAGCTTCAAGGGGGCTTGTGAAGAGTCTAAGACTTTGAAGGGATGACTAATGAGTGTTCTCTGGAGTCTGGATTTATCGGGAGTCTATGGCTTCAAACCATTCACCACATAGTCACATAATGCTTGACATCATGTATGTATATCTATGCCATGGGCTAAAATAAATACCTCTGCCAAGTCTGGTTAAGGGCTATTCCTTCTGCAAGTTGATCAGATGTTTGCGAAACGTACCTGCGGCGGCAAGACCGCCAGTGAGGTCATACTGGTTATAGAGATTGAGAGCGGCCGTGAAGTAGGCGTGCTGACTGAAGCCGGAGCACGTTCCGTGCGTCGTCCACTCGTGATTCCAGAAGCTCTCGCTGTCGCTGGAGGGGCACGCCAGGGAGCCCCATTCACGATTCATTTCCGTCAACACATCTGATAGCTGACCAATGTGCATACATACACAAACCCCAGCTCCTCCCCTCTCTAAGTCAGTCCCTTTGCAAGAAATAAAAGTTTCACAAGATCTGGTGAAGGGCATGTATTAATTTGTGTGAAGAATAATGAGGAGGAGGCCTCATGAAATCTTGTCATGCACGCTCCTTTCAAGATTCTTTATCTGTTCTTGAGAACCCCCGATAGCCTGGGCCCTGGGAGGATAAAATTTTCTGAACAACAATTTCAACAGGACCCATACTTAGCAGCAGACTATTTCGGTAAAGTTTGATCATAAGATCGGCGATGTGTACCACGTTGGGATCAAAGCGATCACCGCCGCACTTGCTGGGATAACCACCATCGTTGTAGTTGGGCCACAAACCGTGGATGCCGAACTGTGCTCCCGGAGACCCAGCCAAGGGGAAGCAGCATCCACTGTCCGTGTCGCAGTATGAACCTGGCCACTGCATCCCAGCCCAAGCACACATATCCTCTCGGAAACCGCAATTCTCTCTGGTTGAAAACAGGGGGAGGAAACTCCTGAACGTAGAACAATCAAGCATTCTTTCTCTGTTTTTCTCTTGACGTGCATGGAAATCATTTGCAAGGTAAAATTTGAAGGTTGCCGATGGCAAGAGATGATAAAAAGGTGCTAGAATACCTGTTGCACAAAGTAGAAGAAGTCGAAGTTCTGTGCTGACACAACTGTCATGGAGATCGCTCCCAAGAGAAACGCTATCAATAGCTTGGATGCCATTTTGACGATAGATCTTTGTCTTTTACAATCTGCAGAGTTATACAAGTCGTGTCCAGTAAGCATCATGAGTGGCTGAAACACGCAAGAATATGCAGGGAATAACAAAGTTCAAATTTCCAATCACTCGATCCACTTTCAAACTGCGCTCTTTCACAAACCGCAGGAATACAATTATGCGAAAATCTACTCCAAGAAACTGTTCATTGTCCAGTCTACATACGATCCGTGCGGAAGCTATAGACAGAGTTCAGCCGGCGATGCACATCCGGTCGGATCCGCACTCACGACATTGTTATGAACGTGATCTGCATGGGTTACGTTATTCTGGGAACTTGTCTTGCCAAAGATCAACTAATGCTTAATTACTAGAGAGGGAGATTACATTCCTGGGACTCGAACTCAGAGAGAGAGAGAATTCCTTGCCGACACTACACAATTGCAGCGCTTCTCAAACTCTCTGTATGTCTGTCTCTCTGACACCACGAAGGATCCGAAGAGCGAGCTAGTCTTTTCTAAGATATGTTCATTAATGTAGATCAAATTCAAAAGATTGCAGCGGACTGCAATAACTCTTCCATGTGCATCGGAAAGGAAGGGACCTTGGAAGAGACAAAGAAAGAAAGAAAGAAAGAAAG
>Ga0116229_10002829_pt1 | contig 28325 bp, 25 predicted proteins | sample S1TSphgellanicum_3_FD_87313 | JGI IMG/M metagenome (GOLD analysis project Ga0116229, IMG submission 87313) | Host-associated microbial communities from peat moss isolated from Minnesota, USA - S1T2_Fc - Sphagnum magellanicum MG | ecosystem: Host-associated > Plants > Peat moss > Unclassified...
TCCACGAAGTCGGCGACCGGACACCTGCTGGGCGCGGCTGGCGCAATCGAGGCGATTTTTTCGCTGCTCGCGATCCGGGACGGGGTGGCGCCCCCGACGTTGAATCTGGACCAGCCGAGCCGCGAAAGCGTCATCGATCGGGTGGCGCATACCGCGCAGGACCGCAGGATCGATTGCGTGCTGTCGAATAGTTTCGGGTTTGGCGGGACGAACGCGAGCGTGATTTTCCGGAGAGCATGACCGTCCCGGCCTGCATATGCGCTGGCTGATTCTGGCATTCTTCAGCGTGGTAGCCGCCGGTGGCCTGGCGGTGGCGGGCGCTATTCACCTGTACGAATCACCTGGGCCCTTGCAGCGCCCGGCCCAAGTGGTCGTGCCGCACGGCGGACTGGACAGCGTGGCGGAGTCGGTCGCGCGCGCCGGGGTGATCCGCCACACACTGGTGTTCAAAGGGGCCGCGATCGCCACCATGGCGATGGGACCGCTGCACGCTGCCGAATTGTTTTTTCCGGCTGGCGCCAGTGTGGCTGTCGTGCTCGATGTGCTGCGGTTTGGCCATGCGGTGCAGCACCACGTCACCATTCCGGAAGGGCTGACCGCGGCGCAGATCAGCGACATTCTGATGCGCGCGGACGGGCTGACCGGCGATCTCGTGGTGCCGGCCGAGGGTAGCGTGTTGCCGGACACTTATGATTACACACGCGGCACGACACGCGCGGCGATTGTCGCCCGCGCGGAGCAGGCGATGAATCGGCTGCTGACGGTGGACTGGGCGGCCCGCGCACCCGGGCTTTCGTTGCACACACAGTTCGAGGCGCTGATCCTCGCCAGCGTCGTCGAGCGGGAGGCGAAGCTGCCGGTGGAACGCGCCATGATTGCGCGGGTGTTCCTAAATCGCCTGGCAAACCATATGCGCCTGCAGGCCGACCCAACTGCAATTTACGGTGCGAGCGGGGGCTTGGGTGTGCTGAACCGTGCGTTGACACGGGACGACCTGGAGCGCAACGATCCCTACAACACCTATGTCGCGGACGCGTTGCCGGCGGGCCCGATCTGCAGCCCGGGGGGCGCCTCGATCGTCGCCGTACTGCATCCCGCATCCGGCGACGCGCTCTATTTCGTGGCCGACGGCACCGGGGGCCATGTGTTCGCAACCAGCCTGTCAACCCACAACGAAAACGTCGCCCGCTGGCGCGGGCAGCGGCGTTAGCAAAGAAAAGGGCCCCCGGCCTTCCTTCTGGCCGCACAAATTGCCGCGAGCGTGCTGGTGCGAACGATACAAAAAAGCCAGCCCGAAGGCTGGCTTTTTCTGTCGAGGAGGACTTCGCTCGAGAAGGCTTTGCGTGTCGTCAGAAGGTGACGATATGACCGTCGAGCGCGGTGACAGTGGTGTTCGTGAAGGTGACGGTGGTGCTGCCGCTCGTCGTGTCGAAGGTGACAACGAAGTTGCCGTTGACTTCCGTGCCGCCGTCCAGGGCCTGCGTGATTTCGCTCTGGGTGTAGTTGAGGGCCAGGGTGTCGTTTGCCGTGAAGTCGTTGATGGTAAGCGCGGAATTGTTTGCGGCGACCGAGTCGATAAGGAAGGTATTGTCGCCCGATCCACCCGTGAGGGTTTCGGAGCCGGCACCTGCCACCAGGGTGTTGTTGCCACTGCCGCCGACGAGAGAGTCGGATGCGCCAGTGTCGGCCTGCGATGCGCCATACAGAGTCAGGTTGCCTGTCGCCGTGGCACCATTGAGGGTCTCGTTGCCGGCACCTGCGAAGAAGGTGGCGCCGCCGGAGTCGCCGACGACATTCCCGACCGTCAGGTTGTCGAACGCGTTGCCGTAGATGAGCGCTTCCGACGTTCCGGCGTTGATCGTGGCGACCACGCTATCTGCGCCAATGAAGGTCAGACCGCCCGAGCCACCGTTAATCGTGTTGTTGTCACTGTAATCACCGACGGTGAGGTAACCGGCGCCACCGGTGACAAGATCGTTGCCATCGGCCGAGCTGTCGCTATTAGGCAACAGCAGTACGGTCAAGTTGCTTCCAGATGTCTCACCAGCACCGCCCTCGATGGTTTGACCCTCGGTGGTGGCGACAACGTAATCGCCAGTGCCGTCGGCAATGATCAAATTGGTACCGGAGTCGATATACACCGTATCATTGTATGCGCCGGTTCCGGTATCGTTCAGGGTGACGCTGTCATAACCCTGGCCGGTACGGACCAAAGTGTTGCCGGCGCCGGTGTTGATCGTATCGTTGCCGCTGCCACCAATGACCGTGTCACCCGAACTGGAGTCACCATTGTAGGTGTTGTCGCCGTCAATGAAGACGATCAGATTGTCAGTTCCGGCACTGTTGACCGTGGCTTCCGGGGTGATAGCAGCCACAAGGATCGAATCGCCACCGAGGCTATCGACATTGATGATCGTGGAACCGCCAATTGTATCAATCACATAGCCGGCCGTGAGGATGTCGTAGGTTTGCGAACCCACCTCCACGCTGTCGGGCTTGAGCTGATAAATCGGATCCGCCGGAGCCTGTCCGCCCTGGAAAATCGCACCGCCGGTAGATGTTGGCAACAACGGATCAGTGTTCCCGCCGCCGGCGAGAATGCTGTCAATCGATGCAACCAACGACTCTACGTAACTCAGCGCATAAGGAGAACCATACGCAGTAAAGGTGACGTTTATAGTGCCCGCCCCAGAACCGCCGTTAATCGTTTGAGATACTGCCGCCATTTTACCCGCCCCGACAAAGTTCAGTCACAAGATACGTTGCGCCACATGAAATCCACTGCAGCTAGCCCGTGCATATCAAAGCTCCCCACAGAGGACAACATAGAATTGCACGTCCCCAGAAGTTTTTTATGCGCAGGGTTAGGTTAAGGGCGCGTTACCAAACGAAATTCAAGGCGTAGTTGAATCAGTGTCATCACATTACCCTCATATTCCCACCGCAGGCCCCGGCCCCCGGAACTTGTTCTGGTAGAATTGAGTGATGTCTATGGAATTACTATGAATAATGTCGATGGAATTACTATGAAACAGGTCGCCTCAATGACCGGATTCGCACGTGCCGCGGGAATCGACCACGCCGTGTCGTGGGTGTGGGAGTTACGCAGCGTGAATGGTCGGGGGCTGGAACTGCGTCTTAAGCTGCCGCCAGGGTTCGATGCCGTCGAAACACGATTGCGGGCCGCCGCCGCCGCCCGCTTCGCACGCGGCACGATCCAGGCAAGCCTCACGCTCGGGCGCGATGACACCACCAGCATAACGGTGGACCAGGCGCTTCTCGCGCGCCTCGCCGGCGAAGCGCGCGCGTTGATGGATGTGCTGCCGGAAGCACCGCCGCCGCGAATCGAAACGCTGATGACACTGCCGGGGGTGGTGCGGCGCGTGTCGGCGGAGGAAGCGCCCCCCGACGAAGCCCTGCTCGGCGCGACGCTCGCCGATTTTGAGGCAGCACTCGCCGCGCTGGGGCAGATGCGGGCCGCCGAGGGCGCGCGTCTGGCCGATGTGCTGTCGGGGCTGCTGGATCGGATCGCGGTTTTGCACCGGGAGGCGGCCGGCCACGCGGCGCAGCAGCCGGAAGCCCAACGGGCCCGCATGGCCGAGCTGGTGCGACGTCTGCTCGGCGACGAGCTAGCCGTCCCGGCCGACCGGCTGGCGCAGGAGGTGGCGCTGCTGGCCACGCGGTCCGATGTCACCGAGGAAATCGACCGCCTGGCCAGTCATATCGAGGCGGCCCGCGCGTTGCTGGCCGCCGGCGGGCCTATTGGACGGCAGCTCGATTTCCTGGTGCAGGAGTTCATGCGCGAGGCGAACACGTTGTGCAGCAAGTCGGCCAGCGCGGGCTTGACGGCGGCCGGCCTGCAACTCAAGGCGGTGATCGAACAGGTCCGCGAGCAGGTGCAGAATGTCGAATGATACGCATGCCGCGGGTCTTTCATTCTGCGGCGTTCGGGCGGCTCGGCGTTGGTGGGCTGAAGCCCAACCTACGGCTGCGGAGGACCATTCAACGACGCGGGACACTAGTATATATGTATGAGGGCGCGAACGAACCCGCGGGCGCGGCGCGGCGCGGGGTGTGCCTGGTGATCGCCGCACCGTCCGGCGCGGGAAAGAGCACCATCACGCGGGCGCTGCTGGCTTGCGAGCCGATGTTGAGCCTGTCGGTTAGCGCAACGACGCGCGCGCCGCGGCCGGGCGAACACGATGGCGTGCATTATCATTTCGTGGATCAGGTCCGGTTCGAGTCGATGGTGGCGGACGGCGCGTTGCTGGAATGGGCGCAGGTGTTCGGCCGCGCCTACGGCACGCCGCGCGCGCCGGTGGAGGCGGCGCTTCGGGACGGCCGCGACGTGGTGTTCGATATCGATTGGCAAGGTTGGCGCCAGGTGCGGGCGGCGCTGCCCGAGGATGCGGTGGGCGTATTTGTGCTGCCCCCGTCGCTGGCCACGTTGCAGGCGAGGCTGGTTTCGCGGGCGGGCGATGACGCGGCAGAGATCGCACGCCGGATGCAGGCGGCGCGCGACGAAATTTCCCACTGGGCCGAGTTCGACCATGTGGTTGTGAACGATGATCTGGGCCGGTGCGTGGCCGAGGTGCGCGCCGTGCTGCACGCGGCGCGAACGGCAACGCGGCGGCAGGTGGGGCTAAGGAAGGAAGCATTCCTTCTTTGAAAAGAAGAAAATGATATTGAACGTACCGGCGCTCAAGAAGAAAAAGAAGCCCAGCCGCATCCGACAAAAGCAAAAGTTTTTTGCTTCTTTTTTTCAAAAAAGAACTGCTTCCTTCCTTCCCAATTGAACCCGTCGCCAATCCGTTTATGTTGGTCGGCAACCGGTCGGCGGCGATTGTAACATTGTTCGGAGTTCTCATGGCTATAAGGATATTCAGTTGCCTCGCGCTCGCGGCGGGCGCTCTGATTTCAAGCGCGCCAGCCAACGCGGCTCTGAAACCGGGCAATTACACAGTGACCATTACCGGGTCCTGCGATACCTTTGAGTTGACCCTGGATCCCGACAAGGTGCTGGTGTATGGAGTCCACGATCTGACGGCGTGCGCGAACCCAGGAACCTATACGGCCTCGGGCTTTGTGGCCAAAACAAGCAAGACAATCATTCCACCGTTCACCGGCGCGGCCTGGCAGGTGACGAGCGCGAATGATCCTAACTGGATATTCAGCATCGATCTCGTGCACATGATGATCGGGGTGGAGGAAGGTACCGAGACCGGCGAGACCGGTTACGGGCCGGCGGCAATCACTTACACATATGCGAAGGCCAATGCTGCGTTCGCGCCCGGTCATCCAAGCGGTTCGCGGCCGTTCGGTAGCCGTTAGGCATGGTGCAATACCAGCGGCCGTTGGTATTTGAGCGTGATTTAGCCAAGCTGCTCGCGATCCCGACCGGTCCGGTGACCGTCGAGGCGATCAACGCGGTCGGTCCGGCGTTCAAGGAGGCGCTGGTCGACACAGCACTGGAGGCCGAGCTGAGCCACTGCCACGTCTTGCAAGGGGGGGTCGACGACCTCTTTTTTCAAAAAAGAAATACTTCCTTCCTTGCCTTCCTGACCAACCCCGTGATCTCTCGTCGTTGCACCGAAGCAAGATAAAGAAACAGGCTGGCGGCCATGAAAATGCACCACCACACGGCGTCAGCGGCAACCGCCGCGTAACGGTTGAGCGGTGCCGTGGCGCTCTGCGCCGCCATGACGCCAGCGCCAAGCAGCAGCAAGCGCGCCAGGGGCCACACGCCGAATGGGACGCGGTGCAGTCGGCGGGCGGTGACCCAGCAGACGCCGCAATACAGTACCCAGGTGATGAGCGTGGCGATTGCGGCGCCCCAGATGCCGAGTGCGAAGGGCCCGGTGATGAGCAGGAAGTTCAGGCCGAGGTTGGCGGCTGCGCCGGCGAGCGCGATGCGCGCGACCAGGCCGGAGCCGATGTCGATGAGCAGCATGTTGCGGAAAAAATCACCGATTTCGCGGAAGAAATAGGCGAATACCAGCACCGGCAGCAGCAGCAGGGGGGGCACGTAGGAAGTCGGCGCGATCAGGCGGATCGTATCGCGGCCGAACAGGGCAATGCCCATGGCGCCGGCGGCGAGCACGAAGACCAGCCATGATCCGATATGGGCGAAGCGGGTCTGCCAGCCGTCATCCGCGGCGAATTTGTAGAAGCTGACGTTCCAGCTTTTGCCGAAACTGTCGCCCACCAGAACGCTCAGCAGCATGGCAAACTGATACGCGAGCGAATACACGCCGACATCGGCGGGGCTGATATGGGCCAGGAACAGCCGGTCGGAGAAATGGATGGTGAAATAGCACAGGCCGGACAGCGCCAGCGGCGCGCCGAAGCGCCACAATGCGGCGGCGTGGCGCCGTGCGGGGGCGATGCCGATTTCCCGTAGCATCACCACCAGCAGGAAGAAACCGCCGAGCCCGGCGACGATCAGCTTGCTCCATACAAAGCCCCAGACGCCGAGATGCAGAAAACCGATGAACCAGATGTTCAGGGTCACCGAGGCGAACATTGTGATCAGCGAATAGAGCAGGAAGAAGCGGGCGCGGGCGTGCATCCGCTGGTAGACCAGCAGGAACTCGCCGATGGTGGCGAACGCCATGCCGGCGAAACTCACGCGCAGCAGTGCGACCTGGTGCGGCAGGTTGATGGCGAGCGCGACCGGGCGGGCGAACAGGCAGGCCAGGGCCGCGACGATGATCGCGCCGGCGATGGAGGCGATGAGGGCAGTGGAGGCGACCTGCCGGCGGGCGGTGTCGGTATGCTGATCGTAATAAACCCGGGTCAGCGTCTGGCCGATGCTTTGCAAGCCGAACAGGATGGCAGTGACCGTGGTGGCGAGTTCCACCAGGCTCATGATGCCATATTCGGTTGTGCTGAGATGGCCCGCGTAAAACGGGATCATCAGAAAGCCGACGACGCGGCCAATGATGTTGCCCGCGAAATAGAGCGACGAGTCGCGTAACAGCCTGGGGGTGGAATTCATGGTATTGCGCTGACCTACGGAGGTAGCAAAAAGTAGTTCTTTTTTGAAAAAAAGAACCAAAAAACTGTTATCTTTTGGCGGATGCGGTAGGGCTTCCTGTTCTTCTTAAGCGCTAGTAGGCTCAACATAATTTTCTTTTTTTCGAAAAAGAAATAATTCCTTTCTTCCTTAATTCGCGCTGCCGTCCCCCTCAAGCGCCTCGACCTTCCCATGCAATTTATTGCCGCGGAGTTCCGCTTCCGTCGCTGTCAAGTTGCGCACGAAAATCGTGCGCTCGGGGAGATCGTTGGTAAAATCGTTATCATCCACCACGATCTCCGGCGTGGGTTGCGACACGCCTTCGCTGCCGATGACGATGGCGGCGCTGGTGTTGGTGGCGTGGGGTCCTTTTTCCAGCGTATTGTGGCGGGCCACCAGGGCGCCGCCATTCGGCACCTCGATCAGATAGCTGGCGGTGCCGGTGGGCCCGTCCTCGATCGTGCAGCCGGTGATTTCGGTGCGCAGCGCGCGGCTTTTGATATGGTGGGCCTCCTTGGTTGCCAGGAACACCGAATTGCGCACGCGCAACAGGCCGATCGTGCTGGCATAGATGGCATGGGCGCAATATTCCTTGCAGGTGCCGTTGCGCTCGAACAGGCTGTCGGAAACGTTCAGCACCCAGGTGGCGCCGGGCGCGGTGAGGATGCCGTCCTGGTTGTTTATGAAATGAACGCCGGTCACGTTGAGCGAGCCGCCTTCCATGCGAATGCCGGCGCCGTTCTGGTCCGGCACGCGGGCGCGGGTCAGCGTCAGGTTGCGCACGGTCACGTCCGGCGCCTCGATGACAAGAATCGCTTTTCCCTGGCAGGTCTTGTCGGTGAGCACGACGCCGGCGGGGTCGCCGACGCCTTCGATGGTGACGCGCGGCACCGTCACCACGGCACAGTCGAAATATTGACCGGGGTAGATGGCGACGGTGTCGCCTGGCTCGGCGTCTGCGATGGCGGCCGAGGGCGTGGCGTAGCGCCGGCCCGCCCCGGCGTTGAGCGTGGCGGCGCCGGCGGTGGCCGCGCAAAACAGGGTGAGCACCACGGCCATGACGCAAGCCGGCGCGGCGCCCTGTCGAACCATCTGACGTCGCGCCAACCGAATTGGACTCACGGAGCGCCCGCTTGGCCGCCTTCGGTCCGTGCCGATGTCTCGTCAGCGGCTGAGCCGGCGGCACCGGCTTGCTCGGCTTCCGTGCGGGCGTGCCGCCGGCGGATGGAAACACCGACGGCCGCCATGCCGGCGATGAGCAGCGCCAGCGAAGACGCCTCGGGAACCGGCTCCGGCAGGGCGCTAAGCCAGCCCGTGTGCGCCGGCGCGGCGGGCGCGGGAACGCCCAAGCCTGCCATGGCAAGAAGTGCGATCGTCAACATTCATGAACTCCTGCGCCCCAAGAGCCGTACCCCTGGGTGCGGATGTAGCAGGATTCCGCCCCGGCAGCCACTAAACAGGTGCCGATCTGTATACAATTTTGGATGAATGTTGCAGGATGGCCGATTGGGTCTGCGTTAAAGCGCCAACCTTGAAGCGCGGTTGGCAGTTCGCTATCCAAGGCACATGCGGCCCAGTCACGTCAGGCTCTGGCGGCGGGAGTGGTTTTTGAATGTGCGGCCTGGCTGGCATCCATTACGCCGATCCGGAGCAAAAACCCGGCATTGCCCTGGCCAAGCGCATGGCCGACGCGATTGTGCATCGCGGACCGGATGGCGAGGGGTTCCACGCCGAACCCGGGCTGGTGTTTGCCCATCGGCGCCTTGCCGTCATCGATCCGGCCGGCGGGCAGCAGCCGATGTTCAACGAGGACGGCAGCGTCGTCATCATCTTCAACGGCGAGATCTATAATTTCGAGAGTTTGCGCGCGGAGCTGGTGCGCGCCGGGCATGTGTTCCGCAACCGGTCCGATACCGAGGCGGTGGTGCATGCCTGGGAGAGCTATGGCGCGACGTGTGTAGACTATCTTTCCGGCATGTTCGCGTTCGCCTTGTGGGATCGCAAGCGCGGCCAGCTTTTCTGCGCCCGCGACCGGCTGGGTAAGAAGCCGTTCCACTATGCGTATCACCGCGGCGATTTCATCTTTGGGTCCGAACTCGCCGCGTTGGCCGCGGTGCCCGGATTGCTGGGGGCGATTGATCCGGCGTCGGTGGAAGATTTCTTCACGTTCGGCTATGTGCCTGAGCCGGCCACCATCTTTGCGAACGTATGCAAGCTGCCGCCGGCGCACACATTGCTGATCCAACGCGGCGCGGCACCGGTCCTGCGCCGCTATTGGGCGCCGCCGCGCACAATCGTGCCGTGCACGGAGGCCGACGCCGTGGCGCGGATGACCGAACATCTGGGCGATGCCGTGGGCAAACGCCTGGTGTCGGACGTGCCGCTGGGGGCGTTCTTGTCCGGCGGGATCGATTCGAGCGCGGTGGTGGCCAGCGCGGCCAGGCAGCTTGCGCACCCGCTCGATACGTTCACGGTGGGGTTCGAGGGTGCGGAGGACGAAACGCCCTACGCCCGCATGGTTGCCGGGCGCTATGGCACGCGGCAGCACGAGACGCGCGAGGCGGCGGTGGACATGATCGAAGGCGCGCGCATGCAGGCCGCCATCTTCGGTGAGCCGTTCGGCGATGCGTCGGCGGTGCCGTCGCTCGCGGTGTGCCGGATGGCGCGGCGGCATGTGACGGTGGCGCTGTCAGGCGATGGCGGCGACGAAGTGTTCGCGGGGTATCGCCGCACACGCTGGCACATGCTGGTGAGCGCGGCGCGGCGCTATCTGCCCGGCGGGGCGCGCCGCCACGTGATCGGGCAGCTTGCGGCGATCTATCCGAAACTCGACCGCGCGCCGCGGTTTTTGCGGGCGAAGCACACGTTGTCGGAACTGGCGCTGGACGATGCGGCGGGTTTTGCTCGCACGGCCACCAAGGTGCATGGCGCGCAGCGCCGGGACCTGTTTTCGGTGGCGCAACGGGCCGCCTTGGCCGCGCATGATCCGCATGCGCGTCTGGTGGCGCAGTTCGAGGCGACCGAGGATGTGGACGCGCTGCTGCAGGCGCAGCTGGCGGACCTGGAGACGTGGCTGCCGGGGGATATTCTCACCAAGGCGGATCGCACGAGCATGGCCGCTTCGCTGGAGTTGCGCGCGCCGTTCCTGGATCACGCGCTGGTGGAATGGGGGCTGGCGCTGCCGGCCCGCTTGAAGATCCGCGGCGGGACGCAGAAATATATCCTGAAGAAGGCGCTGGAGCCCGTGCTGCCGCAGGACATCCGGCACCGCCGCAAGCAGGGCTTCACCAACAACCTGGCGCCCGCCTTTCGCGCGCAGGCACCGCTGCTGCGGGCGCGACTGCTCGGTGAGCCGATGCTGGCCAGCGGTTTGTTTGCGGGTGAAACGATTGCCCGGCTGATCGATGCGCATGAGCGCGGCGCCGCGGATCACGCGCAGAAACTCTGGCTGCTGCTGGCCTTCGAGGGCTTCCTGGCCAGCCGCGAAGGCATTCTTGCCATGAGCGCCGACGCAGCCTGACGCGCATGCGGCCGAAAACCTTGCTGCACGTGTTCCCCACCTTTGCGGTGGGCGGGGCACAGACGCGCTTCACGTCCATCGCCAACCATCTGGGCGACGAAGCGCGTCATGTGGTGGTGTCGCTCGATGGCCGGCTGGATGCACGGGAGCGGCTGGACCCGGGGGTGGATGTCACGTTTGCCGACCCTGGTGGAGATGCGGATGCCAGCTTCGGGCGCGGCGGCGAGTTTCGGCGTGCGGTGCGGTTTCTTCGATATACTGGCGCCGATTTGCTGGTTACCAGCAATTGGGGGGCCATGGACTGGGCCGCGGCAGGGCGCCTGACCCGTCTGCCCCATATCCACACCGAGGACGGATTTGGCCCCGACGAGCAGGCGCGGCAGTTGACGCGCCGTGTGCTGGCACGGCGGTTGATCCTGAGAAGCAGCCAGGTTGTGCTGCCCAGCAGCACCCTGATGAAGATTGCCGCGCGCGAATGGCGGCTGCCAGCAATGCGGCTGGTTTACATCCCGAACGGCATCGATATCGGGCGCTTTGCCGGCGCCGCGCCCGCTGAACTGCCGCCCGGTGAGGGCGCCGTGGTGGGGACGATCGCCGTGCTGCGGCCGGAGAAGAACTTGGCGCGTCTGGTGCGGGCCTTCGCCAAGGTGCGTGCGCACAGGCCGGCCCGCTTGGTCATCGTCGGCGATGGGCCGGAACGCGGCCCGCTCGAGGCGTTGGCAACGTCGCTTGGCATTGCAGAGTCTGTGCTGTTCACCGGCTACCGCACAGATGCGGAACGCTGGCTGGCCGCGTTCGACGTGTTCGCGCTGTCGTCAGATACCGAGCAAATGCCGCTGTCCTTGCTGGAAGCCATGGCGGCGGGACGGCCCGCGGTGAGCACCGACGTGGGCGACGTGCGCGACATGCTGGCGCCGGAAAATGGCCGGTTCGTGGTGCCGCGCGATGATGCGGCGCTGGCGGACGCGATGGCGGCGCTGCTCGCCGACACCGCGCTTGCCCGGGCGACAGGTGCGGCGAACGCGGAACGCGCGGCGCGGGCGTTTGACCAGGCTGGGATGTTTGCCGCTTGGCGGGCGACATTGGGGTTGGAGAGGAAGGAAGCAGTTCTTTTTTGAAAAAAAGAACCAAAAAACTTTTGCTCTTATGAGAGCCCGTTTCAAAAGTTGGCATGACGAGTCATCTGGCGTGGATTTGCGAGCACTGGAGCGGAGCGGCCTACTTGGCCGTGCGCACCGGAGCGCAGGAAATCCGTGTCAGCTGGCCGTCGGGGCGCCTTTTGAAACGGGCTCTTAGGGCCCGTTCGACATTAACTGAATCAGGTTGCTGGGTCGAACGGGCCCTAAGCTTTTGTTTGAAAAGGCATCTTTGTCGGCTTGCTGACGCACTTGTTTGCCGACGATGCCTTAGAAGTCTAAGTCTGCATAGTGCTCGGGAGGGTCTACGCCGGCGACGCGATCCGCGAGCAGCGAGCGGAAACAGGGGCGGCTCTTCATCCTTGCATACCAGTCCTTGGCCGCGGCGCTGCCCGACCAATCCACCTCGCCGGTGTAATCCAGCGCGGAGAAATGACCGGCCGCGACGAAATCCGCCAGCGACAGCGAATTGCCGGCGAGCCATTTGCGGTTCTCTGCCAGCCAATCGACATAATCCAAATGCGCCTTCAAACTCGCGTAACCCAGCCGCAGCGCCGCGGAATCCGGCTGCCCCCTGCCGCTGGCGCGCTTGAAATATTTTTCGCCGAGCAAATTGTCGGTCACCTCGCGGGCGAAACGCCCGTCGAACCATGCAACCAGACGGCGCACTTCCACCCGCTCGCCGCGCGACTTGCCGATCAGCGCGGTGTCGGGATACGCCTCGTCGAGATACTCGCAGATCACCTGGCTGTCGGGCACGACAAGGCCGTCATCCTCCACCAGCGTAGGCACCGTGCCGGCCGGGTTGAGCTCGAGATATTCAGGGCGCCGGTCCCACGGCCGCTCCAGCTTGAGCTCGAATGGCAGGCGGCGCTCGGCGAGCACCAGGCGCACTTTGCGGGAATAGGGGGAGAGTGGTTGGTGATAGAGGACACGCATCGCGCGGTGTTTACGCTATTGGCGCCGCGCTGCAACATCGGAAAAGTAGTTCTTTTTTGAAAAAAAGAACCAAAAAACTCTTGCTATTAGACGCGCCTGTTCGTTGGTTCCACGGACTAAACTGATAAAAGTTCGTTGTTTCCTTTTTTCATAAATACTTCTTCTTACGCCTGCCTGGCCTGCTGCTCACTCAACGGCACCGGCAAGTATTTTACGTACTCCCGCGGCACGATCTGCCAGAATTTTTCGCGCTCCGTGTCCCAATCGTGCAGCAGCATGGCAGCGTAACGGCTGTTTGTTTCGGCGGCGTGTTCCGCCACCAGGCGCTTTAACGTGTCCTCCCAATGCTGGGATTCCAGGCGTTGCCAGGTGATGGTGTCCGGGTTTACGCGGAGTTCGAAATTCTCCTCGGGGTCGTACACGAAGGCCATGCCGCCGGTAAATCCGGCGCCGAAATTGTCGCCGACGGGGCCGAGGATGGCGACGGTGCCGCCGGTCATGTATTCGCAGCCGTTCGAGCCGCAGCCTTCAATGACGGCGGTGACACCGGAATTGCGCACCGCGAAACGCTCGCCCGCCTGGCCGGCGGCGAACAATTTGCCCGAGGTCGCACCGTACAGCACGGTGTTTCCGATGATGGTGTTGTTCTGGCTCAGCAACTCCGAACTTGGCGACAGGCGCACAATGATGGTGGCGCCGGATAGGCCTTTGCCGACATAATCGTTGGCGTCGCCCATGACATCGATGCGCAGGCCCTGGACGCCGAAGGCGCCGAGGCTTTGGCCGGCCGAACCGCGCAGGCGCACGGTGAGGTGACCTGGTTGCAGGCCCGCCATGCCGAATTGGCGGACGATCTTGGACGATATTTTCGTGCCGATGGCGCGGTGGGTGTTACGGATGCTGTATTGCAACTGCATCTTTTCGCCGCGCTCGAACAAGGGGCGCGCGTCGGCGATCATTTGCGCGTCCAGCGTTTCCGGCACTTCGTTGCGGCTGACGCGGGTGCAGAAGCGGGCGTGCGGGCCGGCGTCGGCCTGTGCCAGGATGGGGTTGAGGTCGAGATCGTCGAGCAATTCGCTGCCGCGGCTGACTTGTTGCAACAGATCACTGCGGCCGATGATTTCCTCCAGCTTGCGGAAGCCCAGTTCGGCGAGGATGCCGCGCACGTCTTCCGCAATGAACGAGAACAGGTTGATCACTTTTTCCGGCGAGCCGTCGAACTTGCGGCGGAGCTCCTCGTCCTGCGTGCAGACGCCGACGGGGCAAGTGTTGGAATGGCATTGGCGCACCATGATGCAGCCCATGGCGACGAGCGACGCTGTGCCGATGCCGAATTCCTCGGCGCCGAGCATGGCGGCGATCACGACATCGCGGCCGGTTTTGATGCCGCCGTCGGTGCGCAGTTTTACGCGATGCCGCAGGCGGTTGAGCATCAGCACCTGGTGCGTTTCGGAAACGCCCATTTCCCAGGGCAGGCCCGCATACTTCACCGAACTCAACGGCGAGGCGCCGGTGCCGCCGACGTGGCCGGAAATCAGGATCGCATCCGCCTGCGCCTTGGCCACGCCGGCGGCAATCGTGCCGATACCGGACCGCGCTACCAGCTTGACGCAGACGGTCGCCTCCGGATTGATTTGCTTGAGGTCGTAAATAAGTTGTGCCAGATCCTCGATGGAATAGATATCGTGATGCGGCGGCGGGCTGATGAGCGTGACGCCTTTGGTGGCGTGGCGCAATTTGGCGATTAACCCGGTCACCTTGAATCCGGGAAGTTGGCCGCCCTCGCCGGGCTTGGCGCCTTGCGCGACTTTTATTTCGATTTCCCGGCAGTTATTCAGATATTCGGCGGTGACGCCAAATCGGCCGGAGGCAATCTGCTTGATGGCGGAGGAGGCGTTGTCGCCATTGGCGCGCGGCTGTGAGCGTTGCGGGTCCTCGCCGCCTTCGCCGGAATCACTGCGCGCGCCAATGCGGTTCATCGCGATGGACAGTGTCTCGTGCGCTTCCGGGCTGAGGGCACCGAGCGAAATACCCGGCGAGATCAGGCGTTTGCGGATTTCGGTAATGCTTTCGACCTCGTCCACCGAAATCGGGCGGCAGCGTTCGCGCCGGAAATCGAGCAGGTCGCGTAACGCCACCGGCTTTTGTCGCCGCACACCGTCCGCATAGCGCCGGTAGATCTGGTAGCTGTCGGTGGCGACCGCGGTTTGCAGCGTGTGGATGAGCTTGCCTTCGAACGCATGCACCTCGCCGGACTGGCGAAACTTGTAGTTGCCGCCAACCGGCAACGTCACCACGTCATCATTCCAGGTGACGCGGTGCAGGCTGAGCAGACGGCGTGCAATGCCGGACAGGCCGATGCCGGAAATGCGGCTTTGCATACCGGGGAAGAATTCCGCCACTAGCGCGCGCGACAGGCCAACCGCCTCGAAATTGCAGCCGCCGCGGTAGCTGGAAATGACGGAAATGCCCATTTTGGACATCACCTTCAGCAGCCCCTTGTCCACGGCTTTCTTGTACCGCCCGACGGCTTCCTTTACCGTGAGGTCGCCGAGCAGGCCACGCCGCTGGCGGTCCGCGATGCTTTCCTGCGCCAGATAGGCATTCACCGTGGTGGCGCCGACGCCGATCAGCACAGCGAAACTATGCACGTCGACACATTCGGCGGCGCGTACGTTCAGGCTGGTAAAGGTACGCAATGAACTGCGCACCAGATGGGTGTGCACCGCGCCGGTGGCCAGGATCATCGGGATCGGCACGCGGTCCGGCCCCTGATTTTCGTCCGTCAGAACCACGTGGCGCTTGCCCTCGCGCACACCTTCCTCGGCCGAACGTTTCACACGCTCGATGGCGCGGCGCAGGCCGGCCTCGCCGTTTGCGGCGGCGAAGGTGCAATCCACCACCACCGCGTCGTTGCCCATGGTGCGCAGCATGGCCTCGAACTCGGCTGTCGAGAGAACAGGACTTTCCAATTGCAGCAGGTCGCACTGCTCGGAATCCTCGTCCAGCACATTGCCGAGATTGCCGAGACGGGTCTTTAGCGTCATCACCCGCGTTTCGCGCAGGCTGTCGATCGGCGGGTTGGTGACCTGCGAAAAATCCTGCCGGAAATAGCAGTGCAGGCCGCGATATTGGTCGGACAGCACGGCGAGCGGCGTGTCGTCGCCCATGCTGCCGATGGCTTCGGTGGCATCCTCCACCATCGGGTGCAGGATGGTTTCCAATTCCTCCAATGTCATGCCGACACCGAGCTGGCGGCGGCGCAACGCCTCGCCGGTGTAGCGCACCGGCTCGGGCGCGTCGGTCTTGACGATGTGGTCGATTTTGCTGATGCGCTTGGTCCAGGCGCCAAAATCCTGCCGGCTCGACAGCATGTCGTGCAGTGCTTCGTCCTTCATGAAGCGTGCTTCGTCCAGATCGACCGCAATCGTTTCGCCGGGGCCGACGCGGCCTTTCTCGATGATGGTGGTTTCTTCCAGCGCCACCATGCCGGTTTCCGAACCGACGATGAGCAGATTGTCCGACGTGAGCGTGTAGCGTAGCGGCCGCAAGCCGTTGCGGTCCAGGCCGGCGATGACCCACCTGCCGTCCGTGGCGCACACCGCGGCGGGTCCGTCCCACGGTTCCATGACGGCATTGCAGTATAGGAACATGTCGGCATGCGCCGGCTTCATGGTGGCGTCGTTGCCGATGCTGGCCGGGATCATCAGCGCTTTGGCCATCGGCGCATCGCGGCCGGCGCGCACCAGAAGCTCGAATACGTTGTCCAGCACAGCGGTATCCGAACCGCCCGCCTGCACCACCGGCTTGATGTCGTCGATGGCGCCGCCGAGATCGCCCGCCGCCAGGCGGGTTTCATGGCTCTTCATCCAGTTGATGTTGCCGGAGACCGTATTGATTTCGCCGTTATGCGCCAGCACGCGAAAAGGCTGCGCCAGGCGCCAGGTGGGGAATGTGTTGGTGGAATAGCGCTGATGGTAAATCGCAAAGCGGCTGACGAACAACGGGTCGGTGAGATCAGGATAGAAGGTAGCCAGATGCTCGGCCAGGAACATGCCTTTGTAGATTACGCTTCTGCAGGACAGCGAGCAAATATACAGCTCGGGGATCTGCGCCGAGATGGCCGCCTTCTCGATACGGCGGCGAATGATATACAGGTCGCGCTCGAACGTGGCGTCGTCGCTGCCCGGCGCGTTGCGCACCATGATCTGTTCGATTTCCGGCCGCGTCGCGTTGGCCTTTTCGCCGATACACGCAACGTTGATCGGCACCTGCCGCCAGCCGTAAATCTCATAGCCGAACTGGAGAATTTCGGTCTCGACAATCTGCCGGCAGCGCTCCTGCGCGGTGAAATCGGTCTTCGGCAGGAACACCATGCCGACAGCGATGCGTCCGCCGCGGGCGCGATCGCCGCCGCGTTCGATGGCTTCCGCGAAGAATTGTTGCGGGATTTCGATATGGATACCGGCGCCATCGCCCGTTTTGCCGTCCGCGTCCACGGCGCCGCGATGCCAGACGGCGCAGAGGGCGTCGATACCGGCTTGGACAACGTCGCGGCGTGGTTTGCCGTCGAGGGCCGCGATCAGGCCGACGCCGCAGGCATCGTGTTCCTGGGCGGGGGAATATGTGTGCTGCAGTTGCGCAGCGTTCTCGTGCCAGGACGTTACAAACTCGTTAGCCCCAGAGTTTTCCATGGTCACTTCCTTGGACGGCAAGAATCAGTAGCCCGTATCGCAGGTACTTTTTGTTGATACGCCGCAGCACAGCATACGCTCATCCGAGGTGCGGCAGCCAAGAACGGAAGGTGGAACACAGATGAATGCAGATAAGAAGGGATGAAGGCAGATCGAGCTCCGCCCAAGTGGTGGGCTGAAGCCCACCCTACTGCCTCGGCGAGTGGCGCACTTAAATGAGCAAGAGTTTCTTGCTTCTTTTTTTCAAAAAAGAAGACTTCCTTCCTTCGCATCTTCACTCCGCCGCTACAGCAAATTCACTTTGTGCCAAATACGAATGGATCGCTGCCGCGGCGTCGCGGCCGTCCTTGATTGCCCATACCACCAAGCTCGCGCCGCGCACGATATCCCCGGCGGCGAACACGCCGGGCAGCGACGTCTGGAACGACCTTGGGTTGATCTTCAATGTGCCCAACCGCGTTGTTTCCAGCGCGTCCTGTGCCCACACCACCGGCAGCGGTTCCGGATCAAAGCCGAGCGCCTTGATGACCAGGTCGGCGCCGGCGGTGAAATGGCTGCCTTGCACGACTTCGACCGATTGGCGGCCGGACGCATCGGGCAATCCCAGGCGCATTTTCACCGCGCGCACGCCAGTGACTGTTTCGTTGCCGTAGAATGCTTCGGGGGCGGAGAGCCAGGCGAAATGCACGCCTTCCTCTTCGGCGTTTTTCACTTCGCGCAGGCTGCCGGGCATGTTGGCGCGGTCGCGGCGGTAGAGGCACGTCACCGAGGCGGCGCCTTGGCGCACGGCGGTGCGCACGCAATCCATGGCGGTGTCGCCGCCGCCGATCACCACCACGCGCTTTGCAGTCGCGTTCAAGGTGCCGTCATCGAAAGACGGCACGGCGTCGCCGAGGCCCTTGCGGTTGCTGGTAATGAGATAATCCAGCGCCGGAACGATACCGGGCAGGCCGGCGCCGGGGCCGCCGATGTCGCGCGCCTCGTAGACGCCGGAGGCGACCAGCACGGCGTCGTGGCGGGCGCGCAATTCGGCGAAGGTGACGTCGCGGCCGACTTCGGTATTGAGGTGGAATTTTATCCCGCCTTCCTCCAGCAGGCGCCAACGGCGGATGACGATATCCTTTTCCAGCTTGAAGCCTGGGATGCCGTAAATCAGCAGGCCGCCGACGCGATCGTGCCGGTCGTAAACATGCACCTGATAGCCGAGCCGGCGCAGTTCCTCGGCGGCAGCCAGACCGCCGGGGCCGGCGCCGACGATGCCGATGGTTTGCGAGAGGTCGGCCCGCGGACGCACCGGCCGCACCCAGCCGCGCTCGAAAGCCGTTTCAGTAATATAGCGTTCCACCGCGCCGATGGTAACGCTATCAAAACTTTTTTCGAGGACGCAGTTGCCTTCGCACAACCGGTCCTGCGGGCAGATGCGGCCGCAAATTTCGGGGAAATTGTTGGTGGCGCTGGAGATTTCGTAGGCTTCCTCGAGCCGCCCCTCGGCGGTGAGTTTCAGCCAATCCGGGATATTGTTGTGCAGCGGGCAATGTATCGAGCAGAACGGCACGCCGCACTGGCTGCACCGGCTGGACTGCGCGCGCGCCTGATTAGCGGCGAAGTCGCGATAGATTTCGCCGAAATCGGCGCGCCGCTCCGCCGCCGCGCGCTTATCGGGCTGGTTCTGCGGCAGATGCGTAAAGGTCAACATAGTCTCGGGCATGCGTTTCGCTCCCAAGCCAGCGAGGTCCCGAACGCATGCCTAACCGCCCTTCCCCACCAATGCGAGGGAAAAATCAGGGTTAAGTCAGCTATGCTGACCTGGTTTTCATGCTGGAGGGCGAGGCTACCGCCTTCTTATGCAATTTGGGATAAAATAGGTCCGCTTTGCGACTAACTCGCGTGAAAGGCAAAAGTCAGCCGCCCTTGCGGTACCGCTCCAGGTAGGCGGGCACCACCAGTTCGATGGGGGTGGGAAGGATGCCGAGCTCGGTCAGACCCGGAAGGCTCGGGTCGGCGACGTTGTCGCGCGCGAGCATCAGAAGCTGGTCCGCGGTAAGGCCGCTGAACGGAATGCCGGCCAGCAGACGGGCGGCGGCGCGCGGCACGGTGACCAGGGGATTGTGGCGGCCGGTTTGCGCCAGGATCCAGCCGAGGATCTCCCGGAAGGTCATGATCCTTGGGCCGCCGAGTTCGTAAATGGCGCCCGCCGCTTCGGGCCGGGTCAGCGCCTGCATCACCGCGTCGGCCACGTCGCCGACATACACAGGCTGGAAGCGGCTGGTGCCGGCAATGACCGGCATCACAGGCGCGAGCATGGCGAGGTGACCGAAGCGGTTGAAGAACTGGTCCTCCTGGCCGAACACGATGGAGGGGCGCAGCACCGTGGCAGTGGGAAACGCCGCCTGCACCGCCTGCTCCCCGGCCGCCTTGGTGCGGCCGTATTGCGCCGGGCTGTCGGGCGAAGCGCCGATGGCGGACATCTGCACCATATGCCGCACGCCGGCGGCGGCCGCGAGCCTGGCGACGCGGCCCGGGCCCTCGGCTTGCAGGCGGGTGAAGTCGCCACGCCGCCGCTCCGCCAGGATGCCGACGAGGTTGACCACGATGCCGGCGCCCTCGACCGCGCGGGCGACCGAGGCGTCATCGGTGATGTTGGTGTAGAGCGGCACGACCTGCCCGACGCGGCCCATTGTCTTGAGGAAGAGGGCCCTGTCCGGATGGCGCACGGCGGCGCGCACCACGTGGCCCGCGGCGGCGAGGCGTTTCACCACGTAGCGGCCCAGGAAGCCCGATCCGCCGATGACCGTGGCAACGCTGAAATTGTCCATGCCGAAGCTCCCTGAGGCCGTTCATCTATGGTGCGTTTCGCGCGCGGCTCAAGCGGCGGCACGGGCGACGTTGACGCTGGCGGCACGGGCGATCTTGACGCTGGCGGCACGGGCGACCTTGACGCTGGCGGCACGGGCGACCTTGACGCTGGCGGCGCCGGCGACCTCGACGCTGGCGGCGCCGGCGACGTTGACGCAGACGGCACCGGGGGCTACACGCCGCCGCTCCCGACGCACCTGCCCAGGTGGCGGAATTGGTAGACGCGCAGGTTTCAGGTACCTGTGGCCGCAAGGCTGTGGAAGTTCGAGTCTTCTCCTGGGCACCATTCGGCCTCATAAGGCGCGCCACCCCGCGCGGAGGCCGCATTCCCTTCCGATGTCAACCAAGATCGTAACACCAGCCGGCACGCTGACGTTGTATCGCGACGACCTGCCGGCCGATTTTGTCGCCGGCCCCGTTGTCGCGGTCGATACCGAGACGATGGGCCTCAATCCGCATCGCGACCGGCTGTGCCTGGTGCAGCTGTCCAGCGGTGACGGCCACGCGCATCTGGTGCAGTTGCGGCCGGTTTCGCTTGGCGGGCTTGGGTTCGCGTGCCCCAACCTCAAGAAGCTGCTGGCCGATCCTGGCGTGATGAAGCTGATGCATTTCGCGCGGTTCGACGTGGCGGTGCTGCAGCATAGCCTGGACATCACGGTGGCGCCGGTGCGCTGCACGAAAATCGCCGCCCGGCTGGTGCGCACGTTCACCGACCGTCATGGATTGCGCGATCTGTGCCGCGAATTGCTGGGCGTGGATATTTCCAAGCAGCAGCAGACGTCGGACTGGGGGGCGGCGGAACTGAGCCCGGAACAGCTCGCCTATGCGGCGTCGGATGTGTTCTACCTGCACGCGCTGTGGAGCAAGCTGGAGGCGCTATTGCGCCGCGAGAACCGGCTGGAGCTGGCGGAGGCGTGCTTTGCGTTCTTGCCGGCGCGAGGCCGGCTGGATCTGCTGGGCTACGAGGACCCTGATATTTTTGCCCACAGCTAGTTTAGGGTGCAACTGACGGTTTAACTTGCCGATTCAGTGTGAGTCGCGGTGGCCGCGGGAAACGGGCTGCCTGTTCACCATATCGAGGGCCCAGGAATGCGGCTTGAACCGCCTGAAAAGACCGCGCCAGCGTGTCCTGATGTAGGCGCCGTAGGCTAACACCCAAAGGGAGGCCCCTAGAGTACCTACAACCAACACGCGGTGGCCCGTGAGCCATAGCATAATATCGCCCATACGCGCGGAGCCTCCTGACGACTGTGTGTGCGCGGCCCTGGGCCAGCGCGTCAAGCAGCTTCGTCATCCGTTCGCCGCTCACCGTGCCGTGGCGCGATAAAGGGCGCGCTAACGTGCTGGTAGCCAAGGTGGGGTCTCGTACCGCCGGTTGCATACTTCATGGCGCCACACACGCGTTGCGTCCCGGTTCAAACCGGTTTAGCGTCCCAAGGCGGCGGTTACCCCGACCTATGCCAACGCGCGTTGCGGACAGCGGGATCAGGGATCGCGCAGGGAGAAGACGCGTCATGACTCAAGGCGTGGTGAAGTGGTTCAACCCAACCAAAGGGTACGGGTTCATTGCTCCTGAAACCGGGGGCAAGGATGTTTTCGTGCATATCAGCGCAGTGCAGAAGGCCGGGTTGCGCAACCTCAATGAAGGCCAGCGCCTCGGCTTCGAGGTTGAGCAGCAGCAGAACGGGCGCGCCGCGGCGGTCAACCTGCAGCGCAACGAGTAGCCGGCCGATCCCACCGCGTGTTGGTTGCGGGGCGGCGTAAACGGCGATTGGCCAAGGGGTGGTTGCCACGACGCCGTTGCCAAGGAGGGGGTCCTGAGGCAGGGGACATCGGCAAGAGTTCGGAACCCTGCCCTTGGCGCGCCTCGATGCCGATGCCGTACGTGCTGCCTACCACCGGCAGGCGTCGTTCTACGACCAGGCGTTCGGCGCGGCGTCGAGCGCGGCGCGACGGCGCGCGATCGACGCCGTCAACGCCCTGCCCGGCACCGAGGTGCTGGAAGTGGGCGTGGGCACCGGCCTCGCCCTGCCGCGTTATGCGCCCGACAAACGGATTACCGGCATCGACCTGTCCGCCACCATGCTGACCCGCGCCCGGGCGCGGGTGGCGACCCTTGGCTTGGCCAATGTGCGGGACCTGCTGGAACTGGATGCCGAGGATACCGGGCTTCCCGATGCCCATTTCGACATTGCCGCGGCCATGTTCGTGGCCAGCGTGGTGCCGCATCCCGCCCGGCTGCTTTCGGAACTGAAGCGCCTGGTGCGGCCCGGCGGACATATTCTGTTCATTAACCATTTTTCCGCCGCTGGCGGCATTCGCCTGGCGGTCGAGCGCGCCATGACGCCGCTGGCGCATACGCTGGGCTGGCACCCGGATTTCCCCATCGAGACGCTGCTGGGTCCCGCGGACCTGGCGCTTGCGGCCATTTCGCCGATGCCGCCGTTTGGGCTGTTTTCGCTCGTCTGCCTGCCGGCACAATAGAAAAGCAGTTCTTTTTTGAAAAAAAGAACCAAAAAACTTTTGCTATTGGAGAATGATTTCTACCCGGCGGTTCTGTGGGTCTCTCACGCCTTTTGCGGTGGGCACCAGGGGATTAGACTCGCCAAAACCTTTCATGACGATGTCGTCCTCCGACACGCCGTCCCGCACCAGTTCGGCGGCGACGCTTTCGGCGCGGCGAACTGATAGCTGCTTATTGTAGGCGGCGCTGCCTGAAAGATCGGTGTAGCCGTTCACGTCGATCTGCGTAGTTTGCACCTGCGACGAGGCGGTCGCCGCCTCGGCAATGATTTGCCGGGCCCTTGTGGTCAGATCAGAGCGGTCCCAGTCGAAGAACACCAGGTAGGTGCGGGTGGCCGCGGGCGCGGGCGCTTCGGGCGACGGTGGCGGGGTTTCCGGGCCCTGCACCGGCGGACGCGGCTGGAACAGCGCATAGCGCAGACCGAGCATGACGATGTGGTCGAAGTCGTTGCCGTAGCGCGCATTGTTGGTGGAAAGCACGTCGCCGGCCGCATTGTAATCGGTGGTGCGGAACCCTGGCTGCGGGTCGAGCAGGCCGAGGAACCGGTATTCCGCCGTCATGGCCAGGCCCGGCGCGAAGCCGACATTGTACGACAGGCCGACAATTCCCTGGTAGGCGAAGTCGCCGACAACCTGACTGCCCGGTGCCTTGGGGAAAACGAATCCTGGGATGGAGGCGTTGAAATGGTCGTGCGCCAGTTCGATGCCGCCGGCGCCGAGGCCGATATACGGCGTCACCGGCAGGCCAAGATTGAAATCGTACATGAGATTGACCATGCCGCCGTACTTCGCCTCGGTCCCGCCGGCGCGGTGCGGTGGCGTGTATCCGCTGACGCCACGCACCTGATTTGTGAGGTAGGGCACCTCGAAATCCAGCCGCAAGCCGTCGCCAAAACCCCAGCCGGCGCTGAACGCGCCGGCGGCGCCGGGATCGAACTGCCACCATTTGGCGTGCAACGGCCCGCCGGCAACGTTGGGCTCGCGGATGATGTCCTGCTGTGCGCTCAAGCCACCGCCGAGGCTGATATAGGGCCCGGACACGACACTGCCGGGCGGGTTGTCACCAGGGCTTTGCGCGGCGCTTTGGGCGTTCGCCGAGCCGCAGAGCAGCGCGGCAGACGCCAATCCCAGCGCCAGTCGTTTCACCCAAGGCACGCTAATCCCTCCCTGCACGGCCGGGCTCGGAGCCCAAACCAAACCTGTGCATCCCAAAAAGACAGAGCCCTACCCGATCGGCCAAAGGCAAGCGGGGAGCGCTCCCGTAATCAATCTTACCGGCAAGATGTTGTGCAAAAGTAACGCGGAGACGGGTAACGACATTTTGGACAAAGCTCGGTTGTAAGCCGGCAGGTCGCCACACGCACGTGGCGGCGTTGTCGGCATCACACCCCCATGGTAGCCCGCCACGCATGTTCACCCGGGTGCTGAACAGCCAGGCGGCGCAGCGCGCGGCAGCCGCCCTGCTTGGATTTTACCTTCGTGTCGCGCTTGCCACCACAAGCTGGACGCTGGAGGGAGAGGCGCATCTGGCCCCCTTCGTTTCCGGCGGGGCGGTTGTTGTTGCGTTCTGGCATGAGTGCCTGCCGCTGATGCCGGCCATGTGGCTGCAAGTCTGGCGGCAGAATCGGGGCCGAACCGCGCGCGTGCTGGTCAGCCGCCACCGGGACGGCCGCTTCATCGGCGCCATCCTGCGGCATTTTCACGTGACCCCGGTGTATGGCTCGGCGGCGCGCGTCAGCGGCAAACCCTCCAAGGAGCGCGGGGGTGCCACCAGCCTGCGCGCGTTGCTGACGGCGCTGGAGGCCGGCGAGGCCGTCGTTATTACGCCCGATGGGCCGCGCGGCCCGGCACGCGCGGCCGCACCCGGCGTGGCTCAACTGGCATCGGTCAGCGGCGCCCCCGTGCTGCCCGCCGCCGCGCGCGTTCGCCATCGCATCCTGCTGCGGAGCTGGGACCGAATGATCCTGCCGCTTCCGTGCGGGCGCGGCGTGCTAGTGTGTTTGCCACCCATGAGTGTTGCCGACGACAGCGAGTCCTCCCTAGCCTGCATAGCGGCCGCAATAACCGCCGCCGCTGACCGCGCTAAGCTGTTATGCCCTTAGAAGACAAAAGTTTTTTGGCTCTTTTCTTCAAAGAAGAACACTTCCTTTGACCCGCGCCGCCCGCGCCTGGTCGGTCGCCGCCACCATTGCGGCCCCCGCGCTGAGAATGCTGCTCCGCCGCCGCGCCGCCGCCGGCAAGGAGATCGCCGCCCGCCTGCCGGAACGCTGCGGCACCGACAGCTCGCTGCGGCCGCCCGGCAAACTGCTATGGTTGCACGCGGCAAGTGTCGGCGAGGCTGTCTCGGCGCTCCCGGTGCTGGCCGCGTTGCCCAGACACATAGTAACCTTGTTCACCACTGGCACGGTGACTAGCGCGCACCTGTTGGCGCAACGCCTCCCGGAGGAAGGCCTTGCCGATCGGGTCCTGCACCGGTTTGTCCCACTGGACGTGCCCGCCTGGGTGGCAAGGTTCCTCGACCATTGGCAGCCGGATGCGTGTGCCTTTCTGGAGAGTGAGCTGTGGCCCAACATGCTCGCGGCGTGCGGCGCGCGCGCCATTCCGGCGGTGTTGCTGAATGCCCGCATGTCGGTGCGCACGGCGACCAATTGGTGCCATGTCCCTGGTTTCGCGGCGGAAATCCTGCAGGGTTTCGCATGGGTGGAAGCGCAGTCGGAGGGTGATGCGCAGCGTCTGCGTTCGCTCGGCGCGCGCGACGTCAGTGCCCCGGGCAACCTGAAATTCGCCGCGCCGCCGTTGCCGGCAGACGCGGCCGAATTGACGCGGATGGCCGCATTGCTGGGCGCGTCGCCGCGTTGGCTGGCTGCCAGCACGCATCCGGGCGACGAGGCCGTCGCGGCCGAGGTGCACCGCCGCCTGGCGCCATCGCATCCGGGTCTGGTGACGGCCATCGTGCCGCGCCACCCGGAACGCGGCGCCGCCATCGCGGCTGCCTTGGGCTGGCCGCCTCGCCGCGCCCTTGGGCAGGACCCCGCGCCGGGGCTGTGGATTGCCGATACGCTGGGCGAGCTCGGCCTTGCTTACCGCATGTTTCCGACCGTCTTCATGGGCAAGTCCTTGGCAGGTTCCGACCACCCGGGCGGTGGCCAGAATCCACTGGAGCCGGCGCGGCTCGGTTGCGCGGTCGCGACAGGGCCGGCGACGCAGAATTTCGCCGATGCCGTCATTACATTGCAGGCCGCCGGCGGATTGGCCGTGGTGGAGGATGTGGCGGCGCTGGCGGCATGGGTGGACTTCATGCTGCGTAATCCCGCCGCGCGGGCGGCGGCCGGGGCGGCGGCGCGGGCCGTCGCCAGCACTCACGCGTCTCTGCCGGCGCGCACCGCCGCGCGGCTGGCGGCTCTGATGGCATGAAGCCACCTTTATTCTGGACCACCGGTGGCCTGCCGGCATGGCTCCTTTCTCCATTGCAGCCCGTCACCGCGGCTCTGACCGCACGGCGCGTCGCACGTCCCGGCTGGCGCGCGCCGGTGCCGGTTTTCTGCGCCGGCAATGCTACGGTGGGCGGCGCCGGCAAAACGCCGCTGGTTCTCGATCTGGCCACGCGGCTGTGCGCACGCGGCGTGGCGGTGCATATCCTTACGCGCGGGTATGGCGGCAGCGCGCACGGGCCGCTGCGGGTCGATCTCGCGCGTCACACCGCGGCCGAGGTTGGCGACGAGGCCTTGCTGCTCGCCGCGGCTGGGCCCTGCTGGGTGGGCGCCGACCGTGCCGCTGCGGCCCGCGCCGCGGTTGCAGCCGGCGCCGCCGCCTTGTTGCTTGACGACGGTCTGCAAAATCCAACCCTGGTGAAGGATTTCTGCGCCCTGGTGATTGATGGCAGCACCGGTTTCGGCAATGAACGGCTGTTGCCGGCAGGCCCCCTGCGTGAGCCTGTCGCGGCGGCCGCGGCGCGGTGCCGCCTGGCCGTCATGATCGGCGCCGACCGCACCGACGCCGCGACGCGCCTGCCCAGGACGCTGCCCATTCTGCAAGCGCGCATGGCTTTCGGCGACGACATGCGCGCGCTGGCCGGGCAGGCGGTGTTCGCCTTTGCCGCCATCGGACGCCCGCAAAAGTTCTTCCTGTCGCTTCTGGAGGCCGGCATTTCGCTGGCCGGCACGCGCAGCTTTGCCGATCACCATGTCTATGCGCCGGACGAACTTGCAGCTCTGCGCGCCGATGCGGCGTCCTGCGACGCACGGCTTGTCACCACCATGAAGGATTTCGTTCGCTTGCCCATGGCGGCGCGCACCGGGGTCACGCCGCTGAGGACGCACCTTGCCTGGGCCAACGAGCCCTCGATCGAAGCTTTCTTGCTGGAGACGATGCGGCGCGCGCCGCTGGAGGCGCGCGCGTGACATTCATCGACCGCGCCGAATTCGTGGCGGTCCGCGTGCTGGTCGGCGTGCTCCGCGCGCTGCCGCCCGCTACTTCGTCCAACCTCGGCGGGTTCGTGGCCCGCACCATCGGGCCGTTTCTGCCCGCGTCGGCGGTGGCCGACGCCAATCTGCGTGCGGCGCTGCCGGAGCTGGACAAAGCGGCGCGGCGTCGCATCGTGCGCGGCGTGTGGGACAATCTGGGCCGCACCGTCGCCGAATTGCCACATCTGTCGCGCCTGCGCCGCGACACGCCAGCCGGCCCCGGCTTCACGGTTTTCAACGAGGCGGTGACCGCGCGCCTGGCGGCGGAAGGCGGTCCGGTGGTGTTTTGCTCCGCGCACATCGGCAACTGGGAGTTCTTGCAAGCGGCTTCCGCCGCCGTCGGCGTGCCGTTCGCCGGCGTCTATCGCGCCACGGCAAACCCGCTCGTGGACGCGATGATTCGGAACATGCGCATGGCAGCCGTCGGCCAGGACCTGCCGCTGTTCACCAAAGGGGCCGCGGGGGCGCGGCTCGCCATGAGGCATCTCGCGCGCGGCGGCCGCCTGGGCCTGCTGGTGGATCAGAAAATGAACGACGGCATTGCGGCCACTTTGTTCGGCTTGCCGGCTATGACAGCCCCGGCGGCGGCGGCCTTTGCACTGCGCATCCGCTGCCCGGTGGTGTGCGGCCATGTCGAGCGGATTGGGCCGGCGCGGTTGCGGCTGGTGGCGGAGGCGCCGTTGCCATTGCCCAATAGCGGCGATCGTCAGGCTGATATTGCAACGTTGACTCAGCAGATCAATGACGTGCTGGAGGGGTGGATCAGGGCCAAGCCGGAAAGCTGGCTTTGGCTGCATCGGCGGTGGCCCAGGGATGTTGTTTTGACAAAACAAAGAAGGAAGTAGTTCTTTCTTGAAAAAAAGAAAACAAAAAACTTTGGGGCTGGCCTAAATGAGGTTAAAGTAAAACGGCCTGTCGTTGTTGAGCCGTGTGATATGTGGATAAGTGGCATGGCGCGCCGTTACCACAAACATCCAGCTCGCCGTGCCACTTATCCACATATCACACGGCACCCCAGCAGCAGGCAGTTTGTAAGTCAATCCATTCGGTCAGTGTTTTCAGCAACGGGCTCGCCGGACGGTTGTTAAAGCGCCACTCGCACGCCTTGGGGAACAGGTGGAAGTGCGATCGTGGGATGCCGTTGTAGCGGCGCAAATAGCGCTTGGCTGGGCTTCAGAA
>Ga0116229_10002830_pt1 | contig 28324 bp, 22 predicted proteins | sample S1TSphgellanicum_3_FD_87313 | JGI IMG/M metagenome (GOLD analysis project Ga0116229, IMG submission 87313) | Host-associated microbial communities from peat moss isolated from Minnesota, USA - S1T2_Fc - Sphagnum magellanicum MG | ecosystem: Host-associated > Plants > Peat moss > Unclassified...
AATTGCAATCTTGACTCTTCCTGGTCAGGAGCAGGGTTTTCTTTTTAATAATTTAATATAAATAAAATTATTTCCCATTTTGTGATATTAAAAAATTGGAGAGTTTTTTTCTCCCCCAAAATTTTTTTCAAAAAAAGTTGAATTTACAGAAGAAAAACACAGTTTTCCATATTTTTTCCATTTTTCTGTTTCAAAACAATGTTTTGTCACGATAAAAAAACAATGGTCAAGAGAGGAAAATTTTTAATAGCTATGTTGTTTACCTTGGCATAAGTAAAGAGTGTTGCCAATTACAAACAAGACAATGAGAACTGTGAGGTGGCCCTGTCCTTTCAATGAGCATGAAATTTCAGTGCAGGAAAATATATAATTGTGATATGTTATGATGCATTTGTGGAGACAAAGTTTTGTTGTTTTTCATTGAATATGGGCAAAGTGTTAGGAAGTTTGAATGCAATCAACATTTTCTTGGGGGCAAATTTTTTCCACTTGGCAACCCCAAAAAAAATCCACCAGGATGCATACAAAGGGTTTTTGTGCCAATGTTACCATATTCCTCTCTGACATGTAGCCAAATTTGGCAAATTCCTCTTGTGTATGATCACCAATGTGACTACATCACAAAATTGTCAAAAAAGCCATGAATGTGATATATACATTAGGTCTATGATATTCTGCATAGTAAGCTTCTAATACAACTGCAAAAAATTCATTACTAGGGATGTTTGTCCATAGATGTCATGTAATGAACCATTTTCCATAGTGAAACTTGAACATGGAGTTTGAGGTTGAACATGGTGATTAATTCTAAAAATTGTTCTTGAGAATTAAATGACTCATTCGAGGTTGTAAGAGCCTAGTGGCAAGTTGGCAATGCAACCTTCTATCAATATTTAGCATATCCTGTGTGCACTGTTTAGTTTCTCCCCCATCCCCACCCATGAATGAACCTGAACAGTTCAACTGTACAAAGTGAGAGAGTGTTTAACTCTCATCACCCGGGCCAATCATCGTAGTTGGTGAATGAGAAACACTAATTTGCTGCTGAGAAATAATTTCCTGTTGCAAGTGCTCTTGCACGGCACCACAAACATGTGCATTTTTATGAGTGGAAAGAAGATTCAAAGTGTATTTCTGTAAATCTTCATCAAGAAAGTACTTTAAAGGCTAATTTACTGCTGCCATTGAGCATGCTCCAAGCACATGAATGTTAAAATCACATCAAATAATTGTGGGACTTGAGGTTTGTGCTATAATGATGGAATTCATGTAATATTCTATAAAAATTGTAACAGAGATAGAATGAAATTTATATCCAGAAATAACAAATAACATGTATAGCTTCTTCTTTTTTGTCTTGGGTTATTTTAGTTATCTGTAAAGTCAGGAAAAGAGGGCACCGGAACTCCTTTCTTTTCATGAAAGCCTTCAACCAATCACTGCTGCTGCTATCTGTACTGTAGCTATAAATGTTTTCGCGGTTCATGCAGTTAATCCCGAGTCTCAGTATTTCATGCCCTTATTTAATAAAATTTCATTACAAAGCATAAAATGAGGGGTGCAACTCAGGCCCAACAGGGCACGACTTTACCGATAACTCTATCAGGTCAAAACATTTGTAGGTTGTGGATAAACTATCAAATTCAATACTTTGTTGCATCTCCTTTCAAAATAGTTTGCAAAACTTGTAAACTAGCCCATATTACTTCATTTTCTATTGGACTATCATGTTGTACCACATGTTAATTAATCTAAGATGTCCGAAAAATAAAATGACATGATCATACTAATGATGTTGTGACAAAAGCTTGTTTAGTTTTTATATTTCATCTAAACTTAAGCTCACAATATAACAATATGATTAAACCTTTATGATTTTGCATTCTAATGCAACAATAAACTTCCCAAAAAAACTAGTTCCCTTATTATATGCATGGTTGTTTGCTCACATTGGAATTTTTTGGTTAAAAAAATTATTTGCAAACACCCAAAATTATGGATGGTTAACACCATTTGTAACCAAGATAGGGCTAGTCTATTGTGAACAAGTTTACCTAGTTGTAAGATGTTCAACATGAAAAATGGACTATCAAACAAATTGGACAAAAAAATTGTGAAATATATAATGAGAAACTACAACAACTATAACTGGCAACTTTAAATCAAGAGAATCCCCCTAGATAGTAATGTGATGTTCAATCAACAAAACTAGGGTTATGCATCGCTTTGTGAATCATTTATGCACATTTGGTGAAAGTTTGAAATATTTATATTGATTTAGGATAGTCAATCTTTAAATTTTATATGTAAATTATGTTATATTGTATATTCCTAAAATTGTGGGTATTGTTGTAAATTTAAAAATTGGGATAGTTCATAAGGTCAAAAAATTGTAAGAGATTAGGTGGAATGATGTCTTTGATTTTAAGCAACTTTGTTTGGAATTTTTCATTTCAAATTGCCAAATATATTCTTACATGATGAATAAGTTGTTAAAATCTCTTTTGAAATGCAAAATAATGTAGTTGATCTTTGTTATAACCTATTGCATGTTCAATAGTAACTTAGTGACAACTTTAAAGTTGCAAAAGTGAACATTGTTGTTGATGTGATAGAACAATTTATAAGAAAATTTGCTAAAAGCTCTTGCCATTAGCAATTATTGTTGATTATTGTTTTGGTGCAAATGACTTGGGACAAATGGTGTAAAAACAAGTTGTGAATGATGTACAATTTATAATTATCCATTTGAACTCAATGTTTTTGTTTTAATAAGGTATTTCAATCTTAATTGGTTGTCTTGAGATAGAAAAGGAAAAAAAAAACTCATGATGGAATATTGATGAAAACCAAAAAGAAATTTCTTTCAAAATCTCACTTGATGAAGGCTTCAAGATATACATTATCATCACATATAATTATTCTATCAAGAAGATGATACCATTTTGATTTTGGTACAAATATGCAAATATGATTAAGTATAAAAATAATGAGGTCATGAAGTAAAAACATGGTTAGGTGTTTCAAAGTGATATTTGAAAGTTCAAAATTTACACTAGTTAAAACTATTGTAGTGTGACATTTAACAAACTATGTTACACACTATGCATTTCTCTATTCTTATGGTTAAAATATTGGAAAACCACCCTATAAGTATATGTAGACATGTGATTGATCAACAAATCCATGTGAATGCTTGGAATTTTGAATGTGAAATGGACTTTTCAATGAGTAAAATGAAGTAATATCTTGTAAATTAATTTTATAAATCAAAATTTCTTGTATTGGGAGAATTTCAATGTACTTTACTTTTACACACCTCATTTGTTGTCATATTATTTTTTGATTTCAATTTTGACACTACTATTTCATGTTTTTTGAGTCTATTTTATATGTGAGATAGAAACATTGTCATGTTATTTCAAAAGCCCATCATGAATCCACTTTTTTTTAAGAACTCATCCATATTTTATAATATGATTATCATTAAATTTTATTGTAATATGAATAATTAAAATATTGATAGTGTTAATGTTGAATATAATTTTACATTTTAAGTTCATCTACAATTCAAAAAAACTATGATTAAGATAGTCCAAAACAATCCACATATTCATTTTTGACATAGGTCTTGACTAATGGTTCTTTCAATGTAGGAAAAATTAAATTCAACATGTTGTGGATGATTTATTGTATAGTACAAAGTGACCAATCTAAGATTTTTTTTAAATACACATATTGTTTAAGCAATGGCTACTTCTTTGTTATAATGGTGTGTACAGAAACATCGCCTTGTTTATTGTGCCTACTACCATGGATGATTACTTAAAGTTCCAAAGGTTGTAATGTCTATGCAAATCCCTTTTGTTTGCATCATGTTGTTGTGATGTAGGTTTAGGTTGTGTTTTGGTTTAATGAACACATTTTTGCTTGTTTTTTATTGTTAATTTTTATTCATTTCTTGTTTCTTTATTCTTATTCAAGCTATCTAGTTATGGTTGTGGCAATTTTTTTCTCTTGCATGTTATCTTGGTTGTCAATCTGCTCTATGTTTTCCATGTGATGTATTGATGAATCATTATTTTTTTTGTTGTAAATTTTGACTTCAAATGATTTTATAACAAACATTTTATTGTACCATCTTCTTGTTTTCCAAATTATGGTTATACCTATTAATATTGTTGTTATTATTTTAACCATTTTATTGTTGGTTCTTATTTTGGTGCAAGTAAAGGAATGTAGTGATACAGGTTGAAGGACAAACCACATATAGACAAATTATGAACAAAAGGCATTATGTAACTAATCACATGAACTTAATCTTATTTTGGATTTTTTTGAAATATTATTAATGTCTTTCAACAATGAAATGTCATCCATGATCAATGAATTTATATGTACTTTCAATTTTGACTAATTCACCTTGTGCTTTTGTAGCTAATTTTTCATGACAACATTATATGAATTGTTCAAAGATAACAAATCACACATCATAAATATCACAAACTATGAATGGGAAAAATGTCATTCAACATCAATGTTCATAGCACACTTATGGATAGTGAAACAAAAGACAACTTGATGTGTCTATTTGTAGGAGTTGCAAATTTCATATACTATGGGGAAATAGAAATTTACATTAGATTACATATTTTCAAACATAAGAAAAATAAAAAATCATGTTATTAATAATAGAAAGTGCATTGCAAATGAGTTACCTTACATATTGCATATGTTCTATGTGACATGGAAACATTCCAAACCATCTTACCAATAGGTAGGACATGGAGCAAGCTTGGTTTCACAACCAAGAAGTTGAAAACTTCATATCAAAACCTATATCCAAACAAATGTTAGAGCTTATAAAATGAATTCAATATTGTAATTATTATTGATAAACAAAACAATGACATTGATGTTGGGATCATTCATAGGAACAATTTTGTGGTTGTGAAAGTATTTTTTAGGTGTTGAGAAAATCCTTCCAAAATGGAATATAACAACTCACTTCAAATCATCACAATCAAGTTGTTAGCAAAACTAGAAGTTTTCCAAGTGACAAAAAGTGAGAAGATATTTGGGAATAGCACATGAATCACATACAAATTTTGGATGTAGATATTGTTTTATGTTTGTGCATTTCTTCATACATATCTATATAAAAAACCTATAAATATAAATATTTTGCTTGTAATTTTGTATGAGGTTTCTTTAAACTTGTCTTTCATTTCATCACATAAATATTCTATCATATGCAATTGTTATATGCAAGATGTAACTTTTTTCCAAAATATGTTGTTGACATGCAATCTAGAATGGAAGAATTGGTGTTGCTAGGAATTAACATAACAAAATTCACATTTCCAAGTTTCTTGTGTTATATCAAAAGTTAGAGTTACAATAATGCATTTGGTGGACTAGAATGTGAGGTGTTCATATAGAATTCAAAGACAACAATGGTACCACTTGCAAAAGCTTCAACTAAACTTGGTAAAAGGAACATATTACAACAAATCATGTCCTTTTCCTTGCCTTTTCTTTTTGAAATTTTAGTCAAAATGGACATCAAACACATTTAAACATAATAATAAAGACCAATCAATTACAACACGAATTTGCTAGTATGTAGGGGGCATAACCACACTAAGCCCCCCAAAAATTATAGTCACAAGTATAATCTTTTTGTAATTAATTGTTTTGAAAATGTATGGACATCACATCTTAGATTATTTTTGTTTGTTTTAAGTATATTTGATTAACTTTAAACTTAATCTAATCAATTATTTTAAAAATCCAACAAACAATGAAAAACTTGAATGTATGGAATATATTTGTGACAAAATAATACTTGTCACAAAGTTTGAAAAAACTGCACATATATTTCAAAACTAAAGTTGTGAGTGGAATTTTTGGGTGAATTTTTTATGGTGTATGATATTGATATACATGAATTAAATTTAGGGCCATTTAGATATTTAAAATTTTTGGATGAAAGTTCATTCAGAAAATGTGTGTTTTTTGCATTTTTGAACAATAAATGCATAATAATATCTTTTATTAGGAAAAAAAACCATTACCATATCAAAGAGGAGGAAATTTAATAAATGGGCACTGCATTATTTTTTCAATTTTCTTTTGTTTGAAAATGTTTTATGAATCACAAACATGAGGCCTTATGGCTATTGAAAAATTATAAGTTATGACACGCTCCCAAGTCCCTAGTTAGCCCCAAGTTGGGGCTAAGTCACTCGAGTTGTGAAAATGTGGGGGACTTGGGGCACGCTCTCAGCTTCTAGCACTAAAAGGGGTGAGAGGGGCATGCGGAAGCTCCGGGATTAGATTAGGAAAAGGGCCAAGCCACTTAATTATTTAGTCCTGCATCCAAATCCAACCAACAAGTTGGCTAGAAATCATTCTGCACACTTTTAATGTGGGGACAAGCGACGGGCAACCTTGGACTCACTTGACTCATGATGGCCCGGACTCGGGGGAAGCCACCACCTTCCCCCATATAGTATTTTTTGTAGCTTTCTGCCGCACTTGCATCCAAATGGTTCTTTTTCCCGGGACTCCCAAAGTGGAGTCCCGAAATTGTCCCGGTTTGGACTCCTAGGATTTTGGGCGTTCATAACTTCTCGCCCCGAGCTCAAATTGTGACGAGTTCTGAACCAAAGTTTTAGCTCTCCTCGAGAGCTTTCTAACAGTGTGTCGCATTTTAGCTACACACACCTGGATCAGGTCGATTCCCGACTTTTAATGGTCGGGAGTCAAACTGTCAGTTTGACTCCCGGCCCTTCTTTCGACCATAACTTGTGCTACAGATGTCGAAATGGCTCATGCGAGGCCATTTTGGACATCTACACTTCAAGATCTTTCCAACGGTATAAAGAACGCTTCAATGCAAGGTGTTTTGACCCCTACAATTGCGCTCTGAATTTTTGGGAGTCTCGGGGGATTCTCAAGTCCCATTTTCAGGAGTGTGAGTGGCGACCTCACACCTCCCTCAAAGTGAGGTTGCGACAAGTTATAAATTATATGTACATTAATTTTATCCAATCCTTTCCATTGGACTGTTGGATCAAGATTAATTTTGATTCAAAGTAAACTTTGAGTACCAAAAGGTTGTCATCCAAATTTTTAAAGAAAATCTTGTGTTTAGGATAGCCAATGGATACCATCAAAATATTAACTTACTACATACTATAATACTCGTTATACATCACTTTTTTGGGTGAAAAGCGGCTCACGCTGAGTGTGATTTCACCTTAGGTCATCCTTAAGTGGTTCAAATATGTCATTTCCATTTTGATTGATGTGCTAATTTATGTGGCAACATGTATTTTCAAAATAAATAATAATTATTATCATTATTTGTTAAATTTTCAACAAGTTGAAACAAAAAATTTATGCAAAATATATTTCAAAACTTTCAACTCAATGCAAATAAAATTTAAAATAATAATAAAAATTTAAACATTGCAATGGAATTAATGCACATTGCTAGCATTTTTATTGTGTGTGTGTGTCTGTATCTAATTTTTTTCTTGTCACATCAACATGATTAACTTTAGTCATATTCTTTAGATATCAAAAATGGGATTTGAACCTTCACTTCCATGGCCATATGGCAAGTCTTTAACCACTTGACCATCATTTTTTGTGAAGACAAATTTTGTAATCAGATAAATATAAACACATATAGTTTTGAATTTTGAACATTCAAATGTTATAACATAATTTCATATGTAGGTAAGCACTAGGTAAGGTTTGAAATTTAATAGGTAAGTGCATAAAAAGTATGTGCCAATTATTAGGTAACACCTACCTACTTGCCTATATATTTGCCTAGGAGGTAGATAATACCAACCTACCTATTTACATATTTACATTCCTATTTATGATGTACACACATATATACATATTTACTATCTATTTATAATTTACCTACATACCTATTTATGACTTGCCTACCTATTTACTACCTACCTACCTACCTACAAGTTCATTTCATAGATTAATTTAATTCGCTATTCATTTTCATAATTATATTGGATTTTTTATGCATTAAATAATGTAATGTAGTTTTTTTCAATAATTATAACATTCATTTCAGAATTCAAATATATTTTTTTGAATATCAATTGTGGTTATATATTTTTAAAATTTTAAAAACAATTACCTCTGATTTTTATTTTTATTTCTAATTTCATCACTTAATTTGCTTTTATAATGTGTTGTTTCGTTTTTCATAATATTACTTTTAAAAAAAATTTATTTAGCAGTAAATTCAAATATAATATACTTTCATTTGATCAATTAATATTTAAATTTCATAATGAAATAATTATGCATGTGAAAATTGTGATCAAGTTCACATGTATATACTTTTGTAATTACAATTAATTAAGTACTGGTTTTAGTTCAAATGTAACAACATGAGATTCATTTAAAATAATCACCAAGTTGCAAAATTTTGCCAAAAAAAAATTGGTACTTATTACTATAATTGTGTATTTTCATTGTAATTTTTTTTTCCAAGTGTGAAATAAAAAACTATAAATTGATTATAAAGTTTCATTTTTTTGATTCATAATTATATCCAATTGAATTTAGTAAATGCATCATATATATTATGCCACATAAGACAAAAAATAAGTCACAATTATTCACAATGCCACATAGGACAACAAAAGTAACATGTTTTAGTCACAATAGCCATACATGACACATCACCATTTTTTCACACTAATGACTAAATTTTGTCATGATGCTTATGATTTCCATGTAGGTCCACAATGGTCCATGTGTTGCCAATAACGTTTGTTTTGATTAAAACAAAAATTGAACTTATTCAAATTGGACATTGATATTTTTTGAGCTAGTCAAAACAAACCAAATTAATCATGTTAATTAAGTAACACTAACTTTAGAATCATTTTAATCACAATTTAATAGCAAAAAGGACATTTTTTGTTCTAATGAATGGTACTTACATCTTATTAGACCATATTTCTTTTAGTATTTGCAATAATAGGTGTAGATTATAGAAAATGAATTACACAAAAATTTTAAAAAATTCTCATCTAAAATGATTTTTCTTCCATATATACTTGCTTTTATTTACAACCATTCATAAGAATTTGGAAAATTGAGGAAGGATTGTCCATGCACCTATTGTTGCATAACAAATATAAATGAGGTCTCCATGTGTTATGTTTTGTAAAGCTATTGGTGTTTGAATGGTAAATAAACTACAACTTTCATCATGGTACCATGTTGGAAAAGGTGGATGATCATGTTACAATTATCCATAATCACCTTTAGGTATATTGGTTTGACATGAGTAGGGTGATAACTTGTCATTTTATTTATTCAAATAACATGTGAAGAAATTATTAATTATTATTTTTGTTGTAGTTCATTAGGGTACATAAAGTTCATTATTGGAATCACAATGATGATGTAAGCTATGGTATATGTGTTTGGAGTTGCTTGTTCTTTCATAGTTGGATAAATTCATTTGTTAACTTGTTTCTTTCTCATTGTTTTCTTGAATTATTTTCAACCATTATAATTTATAGTTACAAAGTGAAAGCATGTTTTTTTAAAGATAAGGATGTTGTACTAGGACAAATTGTCAATATCTTGCACATATGACAAATGTTTATTTTTTGATTGAGTTTTTCTTTTCCCTTTACAATTTATTGTTGATTGTTATTTCTAGTGAAATGAATTGTTATCTTTGTTGTTGGGTTATGTGTGGAAGTTGTACGAATACATTTGTAACTTAGAAATTTCTAGTGTTGGATTCATACATTACATGTTCAAGATTGACCAAGTTGATATTATGAGGTTTTCCTCTAGAGTTATTTAGGTTTACATGTATTTTTTGATAGGTGTCATTGAGGTGTTATGTTTATTTAGACTCAAATCTTTAGATAGTTAGGTAGAGTTCCAGAATCTTTGAAGCAAGTTAAACCAATAGGAACTCAAAAATTAGTGGAAGAAACATGAATAGGTCCAATGTTGACATGTTAAACTTGCAAAAGAAATTATTGGACCTCCTATCCCTCAATGACCACGTATACTCAAGCCCATGTTGGTCTCAAGTTCCATCATTGTATATCTTTAGTAGTTTGCAACACTTTCCCCATTGCAGTTTAGACATTTAATGGAGAAAAAGTTACAATTTCCTTTCATGTGAATTATGGATTTTCACATAAATGGTTTTGGTCTCATGCTAAATTTTAGCTAGGCCTTGGTTAATTTGAGTCATGATGTTGTTAATTCTTGTACTACCTATCACATAATAGTATTTAACATAACTCTACATTGTTTTTTTAGTTCATTGAATATTTGTGATGCAATTTGCAAATTATCTAGCTTTGATTTTGTGAAATTCCATTGATCTTGCCAATGGTTGAACTATAGGGATATTCAAGGTGATGATCAAACAATGGGTTGTCTAATTCATTCATTATGATTGGGAAAATATTTAAAAATTTCTTTTATCAAGAGAAGCCAAAATTTCAATTCTCTTCTAATTCTTCTATATGGACCATGATGAACTCAAGCTTATTCTTTTTGATAAAAGTTGATGACAAATAATGTGTTGTAATAAATTCCTAACAACATTTTTAAATGTTTAAATAGATTGAGTCACTTCATATGTTGAAATGTATGTGATAAGATGGAACATGTTTTTATAGGTTACAATGAGTTCAACTTGTATTTATCTTTAAACAAAAAAATTACATCAATTGTTCTTCATGCTTTAAAACATAAAATTACATGTGAAAAAAACAAAACCTTTGACCTGAGCTAAGCAAGCTTTGCCAGAAAACTTTCAAGTTCAATTTTGAAGTAGATATTAATTTTGATATAAAATCTCATAAATAGACTTGGATCATGATCTTTCGATTGAAATGAAACCCATTTTTATTGATGTTAGAATTACAATGTGGTTCTTATATGTGAATAATGTTTGATGTGTGAATGGAAAGAAATTGCTTACAAATAATACACATAATTGCAAATGACCTAAAAGAAGTTATGGGCAATAATAAAATTTCACCTATAATTTGCATGAAAGGAATTCATGTTGGTGGAATGAGGTTTCTCAAAAGACAAAATCATCACACAACTATTAAAATTGTCGAGATCTGTTATGATCTGTTTATAAGCAATTTAGGTGCATTGAATTTTTTTTTCAAAATCATAGGTGAAGGAAGATCTTCTCCTCTACTTCGGTTAAAATTGTGGGTTTTTTTTGTAAATCAAGTCTACCTTTGACCCCCTGCCATTGTAAATGTTAACAAGGGGTGTGTCACACTGTGGCGTTGCCAATTACTTAAAAAAGTATAATGCAAAGAGAAGAATTATGAAAACTCAAATATTTCACCATGCAAAAATAAAATCTTCAAAAAATCCTCTAAAAGAAACCAAAATCCTTCAAGATATTAGAACTATATAACTAATCTCAAGTTTCAACACAAGCCAAAATATCATCTTTCAAAAATCCTCATGTAAAAATAAGACCTATTATTTCCTAGGGGCCAATATCCCTTAAGCTACTATACTCTATAATGAATCTAAACACAATATCCTTGCCTAACAAGGCAAGGCAAGGCCAACAAACTATTGCAATATAGCAGTTGCAAACACATGGCATTACAACATGAACTGTTGCCCACCCCAATCCTCCTCAACAATCTTCCAATAGTCCATAAAACCCTGCCACCATCATTGTTTCGGATAACTATGTAGCCAACAATCACTGAAATGTCTACCAACAAAGACATAAGGCCAGCATAATATCTTCATTTATGTTGAGAAATTATCTGGACTTGCGATTTAAGTCAAGAGACAATCCAATAGTGAGGTATACAGAGATTTCAGAGCTAACAGGACATCAAGTGACAGAAAATGAAGAGACCCAAGTCCTGAACCCACAAAAAAAATGAAAATCAGTTTGGACAATAACAACAATAACATGCATGTTCAACAACCTTCAACAGCATCATGTATGGCTTAAGATACACCAAGTAGGTGAGAATTGCCAAGGAGATGAGGGAGGACATCCAAGATAAGACACAAAAGAAAAGAGATGCAGAACTTGCACCAGCAATGACAACAGAAGATCTTTCAAACTTAAGCCTTCATATGACATAATCGCCCGTTCTTGCAACCACATGCACCCCGAATTCTTCTGAAGCAAAATAACCACAAAAAAATCTCTTCTCACACAACCATAGCTTCAATGCTCCCCCTTATCATCTCTAAGATTGAAACACACTTCTCATGTCCATTGCGCTTCTTCGCGCTTTTCCTACTTCAAAAGGTCCTGGACACAAAAGAGAAAAAAACACTCTTCACAAATGCTCGGTTTTCAGGGTTTTGGGAGTTCATATGCAAACACCCTAATGACCATGCAAACACCCTAATTTCAAAAGAAATTAGGGTTTGGGAAGAATCTAGAGTATAATGAATGCCATACTTGTGATGGATTTAGGGCTTCAGGAAATTAGGGTTTTGGAAGAATCGAGTATGAATGGAATACTTGTGGTGGATTTAAGGTTTCAGGAAATTAGGTTTTTCGAAGTACCTAGGGTAAATGCCATACTTGCGGTAGATTGAGGGTTTTGGAAGAACCTAGAGGATCACGAATGAGTATGTATTTTCTGGTGTGGGTGGCAATGTATTGCGTAGGAATTGGGCTGAAGATCGTGTCTTGAGGGGAATCACATGCTTTGGGGATGGAGAAGAGGAATTGGAGAGTTCAGCAGGTGCAAGCGTTGCCCATATCTGCAGATTTGTTTGCGGAAATTGAAGCCTCTAATGTACCAGCGGTGTTTTTAGGAGCTGTGAAAGACTGGCCTGCACAAGCGCTATGGGATCCGTCTAAGGGTGGTTTGCAGCATGTCAAGGATTTGGCAGGGTCGGCTATGGTGCAAGCGATGGCGACGACAGCAGGCTCCAATTTCTATGGCGACATTCGGGGTCACGAGAGAGTCCCCATATCATTTGGAGCTTTCGTCGACTTGGCGGAGAAATCACTGACATCAGGTAGGCACATTTGATCTCCGGAAATTGGATGGGTTGGTTTTGATGGACAAATGCTGTATAAGTTTTCTGGTAGGATTTCATTCTTCCTTACAGAAGACATTGCAGGGTTGTGTACCTCACCAACGGTTTTGTTTCTGGTTTAGGGTTAGGGTTCGTTCTGACTTAGACACGGAGTTTCATGGAGTTTATGTGGATTCTACTTGTGATTAGATGGACTGAAAGAAATTTTGTTTGTGTCCTGAACCTGAAAAGGTTAATAAATTTGGCATTTGGTTTGACCCAGAAGATCTTCTTTGTTTTTGCAGCAAAGGTTTTAACACAGAACAAGTATTCTATTTCAGGAATGCATGAAAATGATCAAGATATGCCAATGAGCTTTGATGAGGTGGGAGTGACTGATAGGGAGAATTATCTGGTGGAAAACACTAGTGGTTTCCAACTCTATCTTGCTCAAGTTGGAATTTATAGTCAGGATGGAGGTGCATTTCCACCCTTAGCTGCCCTGATGCAGGATTTGGCGACTCCAGACTTTCTGGCCAAACCAGTCCAAAACATAAATTTGTGGATGAGTGTGAATGGATCAAGATCAAGTACCCATTACGATCCATATCAAAACCTCCTGTGTGTTGTTGCTGGGAGCAAGAGAGTAAAACTATGGCCCCCATCAGCAGCACCCACTTTGTACCCTCTTCCAATCTATGGTGAGGCTTCAAATCACAGTGCAGTGGATTTTGCAAATCCTGATCTTGCAACTTATCCACGATTCAGGGAGGCATTGGAGGCTTATGAGACTGTAACCCTTGATGTGGGTGATGCTCTTTTCATTCCAGAAGGCTGGTACCATCAAGTTGATAGTGCCAATGTGACAATTGCAGTCAATTTCTGGTGGGAGTCAGAATCTTCTGCAAAGCTTGGAACTCACATGGATGCATATTTACTCCGTCGTGTGCTTGCAAATCTTGTTGATGTTGAGAAGGAGAAAATGATCAAAGAGGTTTCAAAATTGTCACCTCTGCATGTTATGGCATTGGACGTCCAAGCTTCACAACCACCTGACAAGTGCTTGCAAGCTCATACATTAAAGTTGTACAATAAAGCTATGGGAAGAATCAGTGGAGGAGAGACCAAAGGTATGTGCATAAATAAAGACGACTCCAGCAATAGGTGGATTCCTCCGAGGGATATTGTTTTGAAGAGCGAGTCACTGACAGCATCAGGTTCATCAGCAGACTGCTCAACTGTTAGGTCTACTCGAAAGTCAAGAAGAAGAAGAAGAAAAGGCTCACAAAGCTTGATGGTTGCAGCTTTAGCTACACACCATGCTGATCAAATCACAGGCCCTGCAGAGAACTTGAAGGCAGAAGAAGAATTTTCTTCTGTCAGAGAAACTCCCTCAAGCTCTGTACATGGCAATGTTCCACATGTTGAAGCAAACCCATTGGTCCATGGCCCAGGCAGAAGAAAGTATGTGGTGGAGAATCTCACTGCTACTGAGTCAGAGTATCTTAGGGCTTTAGTGCTAAGTGTTTCGACATCTACACCAACCAATAATAAAGCTGGAGGGACTGCTGGAAAACATGGGGAAGTCTCAAGTGCAAACATTGACATGAAAGTTTCAGACTGTACTCTGAATGTTGGGGTTTCAAAGGGTTTTGAAGGATCTAGAAGGAAGGACTGTATTGCTGAGATATTTTCTGCTTTAGATCCCAGAGTGCTACAGCGACTTATGCTTGTAATGGTGAGTGAGTTTCCACGGACATTTGAAGCTTTGATTTTGAATGGGCTTTCTCCAGCAGCTTCAGAGCTGTTGACACGAAGGTTTGAGGAAATGGATACAATGTCAGAATTAGTGATGTCACAAGCTGAATTTTATGAGCATATCTATAGTGTTTTTGACAACCCTCGGTCAGCCATGGCAGCCTTACTTGATGGGAAGGAATCATTTGCAGCTTTAGCTTTGAAACGGGTAATGGATTGTTACTTAGGCCTCTCTTGCAATTCTTTACCACATTAAAAAATCCTCAACACAAAAAGGCTAGGGGACTCCTGACATGGGTGAGAACCTTTTGGTCCTATTTGTCAGGATTCCATTGTTCTGCATTTTCTTCCTTTTTAATTTTGTCTTTGTTTGCACTAACATAAATACTGAGACACACGCGACTTCAGGTGCAAGGGCAGATACCCTAACTGGTAGTTTGAAAAGACAGTCCAGAAGACAACCTAGCTCACAATCTGACCAAAATGGAAAATTCTGAAGATAATGCCAAGGTGAGTCAGAGAAGATTCTCTTCAGACAAATGCTGTACCTGTCACTGTAAGTTTAGTATAAAATAGCTCCAAAATAAATGTGGGTTGGAAGAATTCTGCAATAGCCCAGCTGAATTCTGAGGAATTGTACGTCAAGCTTTACACTTGCAGGATCAATGTCCCTGCCTTAGTGCTACCAACACAGCTTTAAAATACCCAGATTCACAAAACCTTAAATCTTTTGTGTACCCAGATCTTACCCTAATGAATGGTTTTGGATGGGAAAGTACCGTACTGCAGTGATAAATTGAACTTTTTTAATGACCTATTTGGAGGGTTTATCAAAAAATAAATATACCTGCACAACATTGGTATGGAACTTTAAAAAAAAAATCTAAAAACAATTAATTTATAGGAAAAACCGCTCTACGAACACCATTCAATCTTTCATTTTGTAATAGCAGTTTGCCTGTGAAATCCAGAGTCTTGTACTGTCCAGCTGTGGTACAAAGTTGTGAAGTGGACCTTTACACATGACCAAAAACTTCACTGGACACAAAGTTATTTCTCTCCTGATCTCATCCATGCTCTGAGCAAACCATGAAGTGGCCTTAGATTCTTCAGTGAAGATTGATCCTCAGGTAATTAATTGTTCAGGAAAGGAGAGAAGAGTATGATCTGTCCAGAAAAGGAACAAAAGAAGCACGCCGAGTTGTTGAGACAGGATTTGAAACCATTCAAACTCTGTTGTTCTTCTTGTGCCTTCTTATGCAGCATGTCAAGTTCAGGGATTGGCAGAGTCCAAGGACAAGGAGCCCCTCTTTGCCTGTGCCAGTTCATACTCTCATTCAACATCTAAGGTTATGGCCATCATTTGCATACTGAGTGGCTCTCAGGCGTGGTTTATCATGATGAATGGAATGAATTTGAAAGAAAAGCTTTTGTTGAAACATGCTTACGCCTTTCACAAATGTGATGTGGTGCAGGCATTATGATGACAAGGTTGCAGAGGTACAGCAGGGATTTTGGAATTGTCCATGTGTCCCCATGTGTGAAAGGTGGGTTTTGACCTCATTAAAACACAGTAATGGGCCTCTTGTAGCATCATTTTAAGTTCAGCTTGTCAAATAGTGTAGCAGGTTACATCCAATTTGGAGTATTGATGCCCATATTAATGGTGTTTCGCAAGCTGGTGTGCAGGAAGGAGTTTCATTGCATGTTTTTTTCTCACTCCTGAGAATGATTTTTCTGGTGAAGATCAGGTGACTTACTTTGCATTCAATGACAGCTTTAGGATTTCCAAGTGTTTTGTGTAAACTCATGGATGAGGAAGTTATATTGCTATGTTGTATCAAGTTGGGTTCATCTTTGCTTTTTGGGTCATTCTGTGCCTAATTGCTACAAGGCCAATGGGGGCCCATTACATTTTGAATTGTATTGTTACCCTCCCGCATAATGCTCCTAGTCGTTTTCCCAAAGCTTCAAATACCTTTCCATCATGAGTAAAATGGTGTTGCAATCAATCTCCTAAAAGTTCCAGTGTATCACACTAGGTCCTTCTTTTGATGTATAACAATTGAAAAAAAGAGCTTAATTTCTTTTCATGTCTCTCTTGACCCAATGCTAGTGTGGTGTATACATGAGGTCCAAATCTAGATTATAAAGTTGCTTCTGGAAGGTATGGAAGAATGATGTTTGAGTGAGGGAGTTAAAAAGTTGCACAGACAGGAACCCTTGGAGACCTTGGAGACTAGAGTTGATCAGTGTGCTTTGATGGTTTCAGTTAAAATGAATAGGTTCACCAACTTAGGCTTATAGTGGCCAATTTGTGGCCTTGACAACTCTCCATAACCACCTCTAAATTTTGTTCAATGTCAGGTTAAATCTGATTGATGGGCAAAGGTTGGCAGGCATGAATGAGCACTTGTTTACCTATTTATAAAAAGACAGCTCCTCAAGTGCAATGTACTGCAACATATACCAATCCTGGACTGAACTATGTAATGGAGGCATGAGTTTTCATGTGGTTCCTACTTTAGATATGAAGAGGGTCTGTTTCAAGATCACACTCTCTCTGTTACCCATGAATTGACTGCTCCAGCACATGCACACAGCACATATGGTGGATCAAACACTAGCAGAAAAGCTTCTTTAGCACTCACTGGCTTCAAAGAGGCCAAAGTCTGGTCAAACTTTCCACTTCACAGAAAGCCCTCATCAACAGATTTTTAACAGCACATTACTTTCTTGATACAAGCTCTCAGACCTGATGTGAGAACTGAAGGTGGATTTACAGAGTAGAAAACAAAAGTAACAGCTTTGACTTACTACTGTCATGCTTCTCAGATACCACCATGAGTTGTCTCTGAAGGACTGAAGCCACGGCCAAAATATTGCACACATTCCAAACATAACACTGATTGGTATGGAACATTAAGTGGAGTCAGAAAATTTGCTGAACATACAATCTGGATATAACAGCAATCAAAGGTGCCTATACTAAGAACATTATTGCTGTACCAGACAGGATGGATTAATATGACAGACAAAAACATTGAGGATTGTACTTACATTCTACAGGACAATGCAGACAAAGATGTTGAGAGGTATTCAGAAGAAATTCATGATAGTGCTCCTGGACTCCTCAGGAATGTACTGCGACCACATTTTCATGACTGAAGGCCAGAATAATCCCACACAGCACTTGAAGAGGCAGAAACTGACTAGGTTGAAGCACCCACCTTGTGAGATGCTCTGACCCTTTTCAACCACTAGCTCCACAAGGACTGCAGCTCATATCAAAATTTCAGTCACAACACAACAGAATTATCACCTAACTTGGAGATACACTAAGAGAAGGTGGGCAATAAGGCATAGAACACATGGTGGCTCAAAAAACTAAGTTGAAAAACAGTTACTGGAAAGTCTGAAAATTACTTATCTGAGTTTCCAACAAGTGGTTTGAGATGAGACCTACAGTGACAAAGACAGGAAGGCAGAGGGAAGCTGCAGATATAACGAAGGCAATTTGCATGTAGCCTTCCACCTTGAGGTTGGGACGTGCCATGAGACGAGATGCCAAAGAGCTGTCATCACTTGAGCTAATCATTGACTGCGAGAACATTGTGTCATATGGCTGTTGCCTAAAACCCTAAGGAATCAGGTGGAAAAGACAGTGATCGAGATACATACTACCAGTACACACTCCACGAGAATTTTGTAGTAAAAATATGCTAGTGGTCCGACCTGAATCCACGAGAGCCCAAAAGCTTCATTTTGGTTATCCTTTTGGATTCATACCCCTAAAATGTGTGAAACAACTACGCGTCTCTTCCCCAGTGCAAAAGCAAACAAACTGACACAATTTTGTGATTTGGTGCATCCAACCTGATGCTGATGTATTGAATGGGTAAGAAAGGAGCTAATGGAAGGGCTTAGAGATTCTCCACTCAAATTCATGTAAGTCTGAGGCTTGGCAAGAAGCACTGGCACACCTCCAACAAAACCCTGCACATACAGGCTTTGCAAATTACAACCCATCCATGCCAACTCGTTGCGTACAGATGTGGATCGCCTGGCTCTTCGGAAACAAAACCCTAAGTAGGGCTTGATGTTTGTATGTGGAATCGGTGCGCAGACTTGAGGCTTGTGGCTGCAAGTTTTGGAGGCTATTGGATGCAACGATTCAGTGGCATGTGTTCCTGACAAGTTTGATGGGACATGTTCCAAGTTTCAAAGTTTCCTTAACCAAGTGCGACTAGTCATTCGATTACACCCCCATTGTTATCCAAATGGCCCAGCTTAGGTTGGCCTTATTGGCATGTTATTACCAAGCACAATCTTAACATGATTTGCACCTTTGTTAAAGTGACAATCTTTGTTGTAAAATCATCTTGGACGAATTTAATGCCACCTTCAAAAACTCTTACAAAAATTGCACATTAACTAGCAAACTATGAGCTATTCGTCAAGGACAACGCCCGTCAAAGACAACGCCTAGATGCTGTGTATGCATTAGATTTTAGGCAATTGGCTTATGGCATATCATGGGATGAAATAACACTTATGAGTTAGTTTCAATATGTACTACATAGTGATGTGAAGGACTTATTATTCACCATGCCAAATTCATCTACATTGAGTTAAACAATTGTTGAAGTTGTTCGTTGCAATAACAGGTTTTTTGAACATCAACAAGAGAAGTGTTGGGAGTTGTCAATAATCCTTAAAAATTTTGCATTTGTTATGCCGTCTCCATCAACAACATTTACATCAAAGGATGATCCCATGCAAATTGATCATACATGATTCAAACCACTCATAGAACAAAAAAGAAATGTTGCAACCTTAACATTGGGTTGGCGACTAAGTGTGGAGTGCAAGGGCACATGAAGTCAAGAGAGTGTGTTCGGAAGTGAAACACATTGTCACAAGTGGGGGAGAGTGCAAGAGATTAAGCCCAAGGATTTCAAAGTGCACTCCCATTTTGGGAGTTGCATTCATGCATGAGTCCTAAATATTCAAAGCTTTAGTTGAAAAGGTAAACAAGCACCAAATTGGGTTATAAGATATTGCCCTCACATGTTACAAACATGTTTGATTTAAGGAAGATATGAACATTTCAAATTTTGGGATATCAAAAGTCCCAATTTTGAGACTCTCACTTGGGAGTCTTAAGAAAAAATGTCATTTGGATGTAACTCCCATGAAAAGTGATAGAATATATTATAGGGAAGGGAGTGGTGCCTCCTCCCAAAGTTACCAATTATGTAAAGCTTGTGCTTGAGGTTGTTTTAAGTTTGCTACACCACTTGTGTTCAATTTGCACTAACCGCCCTCTTTCCTTAGTTGTGCAAGTTAATTTCATCTTGAATTTTTGCTTGTGAGTTTGCTTTAATCCCATCTTGGAGCTCTAACACACCCCCCTATCCTAAAAGTGTTACGAGTTAAGGAACATGTCACGACTTTTTTTTTCCCCACTGTTTCACTTTGGGACCCACATTTGGGTCTCTTAAAAAGTTTTGGGGCACATCAAACAATTATGACGACGTATGTACAAACTATGCATATATTGTGGAGAATTAAGTCACATCGCTACCAATTACCCAGAAAAAAATTATTGCATACAACTCGAACCATTTCCATTCACACACCACTTCCTGAAGACTCGAGAAACGAGGACATCTAGTTTCAATAGGGATTGCAACATTGGACTTAGACACATCATGTGTTCAAAATGGTCTTAATTTACCTTTAGACCCAACACTTTGTTTCTTATTGTTAATCACGATAAAATATGGTAGATTCATGATGATGAAAATTGAAACATTATTTGATTTTGGTGCATCTATGTGTTTCATTGACAAGGAGTTAGTGTACCAACATAAGATGATTCTCGTGAAGAAAAACACGCCAGTAGCCATGGAGGTCATCGTGTCAAGGACACAAAAACCCACAAGAACAAAAATTAAAGGAAAGATCTAAATCTAACTTCCAAATAAGGAACAAAACAAGATTATGTGATTCAAAAACAAAAACATAATATCTAAAAATAAGAACGTGAAATGTGTAAAACAAACATGAAAATGAATATTTATTATTTTAACATGTGCAAACATGAATGTGAAAAAAACATGACAAGGTTATGATGTAAGATCATGCCTAAGACTAGTGTTGAACAGATTGAAGGAAATGAAGGGTCTTACTCTTATTTATACCCCTTTGGAGACCTAGCTCAAAGAAGTTTTCAAAAAGGCTTTTATGTGTGCATAAAGTAAGGAAGTTTTTTGGGAACCTTTTTAATTGGGAGTCAACTATGAGTTAAATGAAATTTAATTAAAAGTTAATTCAGATTTAACTAGACTTAACTATGAGTCAACTAAGAGTTAATTAGACTTAACTAAAATTTAATAAAAAATTAACTAAAAGTTAATTAAAATTTAACTACAAGTTAATTAGGATTTAATTGAAACTTAATTAAGAATGTACTAAAAGTTAATTCAGAGTTAATTAAGACTTAACTAGGATTTAATTATGAGTTAATTAGGATTTAATTGAAAGTTAATTAGGACTTAATTGAAAGTTAATTAGGACTTAATTGAGTTAACTAAAATTTAACCAAAAGTTAGTTAAGACTTAACTAATAATTATGGATGAACATTATGGATGTCGCAACCTCACTTTGAAGGAAGTGTGAGGTCGCCACTCACATTCCCGAAAATGGTACTTGGGAGTCCTACGGGACTCCCAAAAACTCAGAGCGCGATTACAGGGGTCAAAACACCTTGCATTGAAGTGTTTTTTATACCGTTGGAAAGGTCTTGAAGTGTAGATGTCCAAAATGGCCTTGCATGAGCCATTTGGACATATGCAGCACAAGTTATGGTCAAAAGAAAGGTCGGGAGTCAAACTAACAATTTGACTCCCAACCACTAAAAGTTGGGAATCGACCCGATTCTGGTGCGTGTAGGTGAAGTGTGACACAATGTTGGAAAGCTCTCGAGGAGAGCTACAACTTTGGTTTAAACCTCGTCCCGATCTGAGTTCGGGGCAAGGAGTTATGAGTGTCCAAAGTCCCGAGAGTCCAAACCGGGACAATTTCGAGACTCCACTTTGGGAGTCCCAGGAAAAAGAGCCATTTGGATGCAAGTGCAGCAGAGAGCTGCAGAAAATACTATATGGGGGAAGGTGGTGGCTTCCCCCGAGTCCAAGCCGTGGTGAGTCAAATGAATCCAAGGTAGCCCGCGGCTTGTCCCAACACCAAAAGGGTGCAGAATGGATTTGGATGCAGGACCGTATAATTGAGTAAGCTTGTCCCTCTTCCTAGTCTATCCCGGAGCTTTCAGCACGCCCCTCTCACCCCCTTTAATACTGGGAGCGTGCCCCGAGTCCCAGAAATTCCGTAACTTGAGTGATTTAGCCCCAATTTGGGGCGAACTAGGGACTTGGGAGCGCCTCAATGGATGAATTCCATCTATTGGAATATGGTATTTAATGTTTACATCCATCACACATCAATGGTTGAAATTTGTTTTCGAGATTTGTGATGCATGAAACCAAAGCTTTAGATATTACAATCAGGATGCATCAAACAAGGTGGCCTTCAATGACATTTCATCCCCAACAAACCTTATTGTCATTGGGTTATCATGACTCATTTTGCACAACCCTCGAGTGGATTGACATACAAAGAGTCTTCATTTTGATGTATTTTAGAAAGTAACATCAAAATGTGAGAAATTTACATTTAAAAACTTCATTAATGATAATGAAGATTACCACCTAGATGAGTTGTGTACTAATTTTTTTCAATGTGACCAATATTTGGGGAATGCCCAAGATGTAAAGAACTCAAAAGCTTTGTTTGTTGGAGCAAGATCTTTCATGCAAATTCCCAAGAAAAGAGATGCATTCTTGATATATGTTCTTCCCACATTAGATATTAAATTGTTTCGTCATGGGATTCCTTCCCAATATAAGGAATTCAAGGATGTGTTTGAAAAGAAAAATGTTGACACCTTACTAAAACATCGTCCATACGATTGCACCACTGATCTTGAAGAAGGAACACAACCTCAATTTGGGCTGATCTACAACCTATCACAATATGAAATTGCAACTTTTCATGAGTGCATCGATGAAGACCTTGAGAAAAGGTTCATTTGACATTCCAAGTCTTCAGTTAGTGCCCCAATATTATTTTTCAAAAATAAGGATGGATCCTTGCAAATTTGTGTCAGTTATCATGGATTGAATCGATTCACCATCAAGAATCGATATCCTCTACCCTTAATCTTAGGATTGTTGGATCAAATAAATCGTGCCAAGGTGTACACCAAGATTAATATACGTGGGGCATACAACTTGGTGCATATTCAAAAAGGTGATGAATGGAAGATAAAATGCAAAACACGTTATGGCCATTTTGAATATGTTATGATGCCCTTTGGCCTTACCAACACACCTATTATTTTCCAACACCTGATGAATGATGTGTTTTGTGAATACTTGGATGATTTTGTGGTGTGCTACATCGATGACATTTTCATTTTCTCAAAGAACATGGCAAATCATGAACACCATGTACATCTTGTGTTGGAGAAGTTTCAAGAAGTCGGACATAATGCCAAGTTGGAGAAATGTGAATTCCATCAATCTAAAATGGGATTCTTGGGCTACATCATCTCTAGAAATGGTATTTGCATGGACCCTTGTAAGGCTTAGACCATTGTTGATTGGACTACCTTTGCTTCTATTCGAAATGTTCAATGTTTTTTTGGATTTTCCAACTTTTATCAATGTTTCATTGCCCACTATTTTACAATAGTAGTTCCTCTTACTTGTTTGACTCAGAAGGATCAACCTTTTTCATGGGGAGCTGAAGTAGAAAACGCCTTCCGAACTTTGAATTTTTTTTCACAATTGTCCCACTTTTAATTCATGCAAATTTTGCAAATTTTTTTGTTTTGGAGATAGACATTTCTAATTTTGCATTAGATGTCATACTCTCACAACCTGGAGAAAACAATCTTCTTCATCCTATTAGCTTATGTTCTTGTAAGTTTTCTTTTGCTGAAATTAACTATGAAATTTATGATAAGGAATTGCTTACCATCGTGGATGCTTTCAAGGAGTGGTGTCATATGTTTGAAGGAATTCAACATGAAACTATTATGTATTCAAACCACAACTTGCAATATTTCATGACTTTTCTCATTCTAAATTGACATTAAGCTCGATGGGCATTGTCCTTGTTTCAATTTCAGTTTGTCATCACCTATTGCTAAGTCACCAACAAAGGAAATTAAATGCATTATCTTGTCATTCGTATCTCATGAATAAGGAGGTAGATGCCATTTACAAATAATGATGTGATGTCATTTTCAAACATGAACACCTTTGACTTCGAACATTGTTGATAAATCCCAATGACAAAACCTTTTTTCATCAAATTTGCGAAGATTTGAAAAAAGATCCTTTTGTTATTGACATCCAAAGCCAACTAAAGAATCAACATCAAATCTAAAATTTCTTTAGTAATCGTGCCAAGGTTGAGTTTTAGATGGTTTGTTATATCATGATTGTTTTTTGTATGTTCCCAACAGCCCTGCTTGACTTCAAGTTCTCTAAGCTAGGCACAATGTTTTAGTTGCAAATCATTTTGGATTTAACAAGACCATGGAGTTGGTTTTTCGAGATTATTGGTGGCCACAACTTTGAAAGTATGTGAATGAGTTCGTTGGATCTTGTGATGTTTGTGCTCAAGTGCAAAATCCTCGTCATTGCCCACCTAGATTCCTTCAACCATTGCCCATTCTTTATGCATCATGGTTTTTGATTTCCATGGATTTCATCACAAATCTACCATTTTCCAATTCATTCAATTCCATCTTAATGGTGGTGGACCGCTTGACAAAGATGGTTCATTTCATTCCATGCAACAAATTGATAATTGGTGAAAATAACCAAGTTATTTCTTGATCATGTGTTTTGATATCATGGTCTTCCCAAAGTATCATTTTTTAACATGGATTTCAATTTGCATCCAAATTTTGGAAGAGGCTTTTTGAGCTATTAGGTGTGAAGGTGAAATTGTTATTGGCTTTCCACCCCCAAATAGATGGGCAAACAGTAGGTTAATCAAGTTTTGAAACAATATTTATGTTACACAACCAATTGTCAAAATAATTGGTTAAACCTATTTTCCACGGAAAAATTTGTTTACATAACACTGTTCATTCTTTGACACAACAAACACCTTTCTTTGCCAATCATGGTTTGCACCCCATGTTTGACATCCAAGGAGTGAACAAGATTTTGAACCCAATAATTAAAGATCAAATTGTGTGGTTGGCAAACATTTGAGCCCAACTTGTTTTTAACTTTGAAGAAGCGCAAAAGTAATACAAAGAAAATGCTGATGAACATTGTAAGGAGTAACCAAGTTTCAAGGTTGGCGACCAAGTTTAGTTTCAATGACAAAACATCAAGTTAATTCAACCTTCAAAAAAATTGAACTACCAAAAACTTAATCCCTTAATCACTATAATGAAACAAATCAATGGTGTGGCCTTCCATTTCAGGCTTCCAAACTCCATGAAAATCCATCATGTGTTTCATGTTTCCTTGTTGGAATCTTACCATGCATCAATCATCCCAAGAAAGATTTGTGAACCACCACCTATTAAAGTCGATGGTGAATAAAAATATGAAGTGGAGGATGTTTTTGATTCTTGAATATCAAACGATCAATTTCAATACCTTATACATTAATGCGGGTATGACATGAATGAACGCACTTGGGAATTAACTAATCATTTAACGAATGTTATGGAAAAGGTGAAAAAATTCCATCAACGATATCTAAGCAAACCAAAGGCTTGTGAAACTCCTCGATAAAAGGGGAGGTGATGTGACGGATGCAAACATTAGACACCATCTTATAATGGATGGAATTCATCCATAATGTTCATCCATAATTCTTAGTTAACTCCAAATTAACTTTTAATTAAATTTGAATTAACTCCTAGTTAAGTTTTAATTAAGTTTGAGTTAACTTTTAATTAACTCTTAGTTAAATCATAGTTAACTCCTAGTTAATTTTTAGTTGAGTTTTAATTAAGTTTTAGTTAAGTCCTAGTTAACTTTTAATCAACTTCAAATTAATTCCTAATTAATTTTTAGTAAACTTTGAATTACCTCCTAGTTAATTCCAGTTAAGTTCTAGTTAAATCTTAATTAACTCTTAGTTAACTCTAGTTAAGTCTTAATTAATTCTTAGTTTATTTTCAGTTTATTTTTAGTTAATTCATACTTGACTTTTAGTTAGGAAGGTTTATAAAAAAAATTCATTTAATGCACATATAAATTTTTTTGTCAAGGACATGAAAAATCATAAGAACGAAGGTTAAAGGAAAGGTCTAAGTCTAACTTTCAAATAAGTGACAAGACACAATTATATGATTCAAAAATAAGAACACAAAAAATTAAAACAAGAACATGAGATGTGTAAAACTAACATGAAAATAGATTTTTATTATGTTAACATATGTAAACATGAACATGAAAAAAACATGACAAGGTTATGGTGTGAGATTGTGCTTAAAATTAATATTGAATAAATTAAAAAAAATGAAAGGTTTTATTTTTATTTATACCCTTTTGGGGACCTCGTTCCAGGAAGCTTTCAAAGAGCCTTCTATGTGTGCATCGAATAAAAAAACTTCTTAAAAACCTTTTTAATTAAAAATCAATTATGAGTTAACTAAAACTTAATTGAAAGTTAACTAGGATTTAAGTAAAAGTCAATTGGGAGTTAATTAGGAGTTAATTCCCAAACTATGAATTAATTGGAAATTAACTTGAACTTAATTAAAAGTTAATTAGAAGTGAACTAAAAATTAACTAGAAGTGAATTAAGACTCAGTTAAAAGTGAACTAAAAATCAATTGGAAGTGAAGTAAAATTAAATTAGAATTCAATTAAAAATGAATTGAAACTAAATTTAAAATTAGGTACAAGTTTATTATAAATCATGGATGACATTCAAATGAATGAACTCCATGGCATTAACATTCGTGACAGCCTCCGTGGAAGATTATTTGAATTAGGTCCCTAGATGGGTATAAATAAAAGTAAAACTTTTCATTTCCTTTAGTTTGGTCAACACTAATCTTAAACATAATTTTACACCATAACCTTGTCATGTTTTTTTTCATATTCATGTTTGCATATGTTAGCATAATAAAGATTCATTTTCACATTTGTTTTGTATATTTCGTGTTATTGTTTTTAAATCTTGTGATTTTGTTTTTGAATCATATAATTTTATTTTGTTCCTTGTTTGAAAATTAAATTAAAACCTTTTTAGCCTTTGTTTTTGTGATTTTCATGTCCATAACAATATCCCACTTACATGTGATAAAATAATTTTAAAAGTTTAAAATATATTTAAAAAATTTAGATTTTATAATTTTTAAATTGTGAATGCTTTTTGAGTGTGGGTAGTAGGTTATTATCATTTAAATTTTTTTATCATCAAATTTTTATATTAAAAAAGTCCTTTACTTAATTTTTTTGCAAAATTGATTACATCTAACACAACTATGATTATAGTTAAATTTTATTTTAATTAGTTGTTGATTCAATACTTACATAAAATGTTATCTAAATTTGTTGTAAAATTTTGTGATCATACAACTTTTAGCATTGGGGAGTGTGTAGTGTGTACATGAAATTGAATTCAATTTTTGAACCAAACCCAAAAATTCTTGAATTTGAAAACTAAAACTAAAACTGAAAGATTTAGAAATTGAAACAATTGTGCTTAAACTTTCACCCAAAGAACTTGCAAATAAATTTTACAATGTCAAAACCAAGAAATTGGATGTTCTTTTTAAAAATAAAATGGAACAACACTAGTCATGACCACTATTGAACTACTTGGGCTCCACACTTCTACACACAATTGGTGACAAAACTTATTGACTCTAAAGTTGTCCCCCTAAACTAGTTTCAATGTTACGATTATCACTAGAATTTGACAAGTGACAATAATTGTACCAAAAGAAAGCCTAGAAAAGAATCACAAATTATAATCTTATTTCTTTAAAATTACACTCAAAGAGACAGTTGCCTGCCCATGGAACATTTAAAATTTTGTTAGAGAACATAAAACACAATAAAAAACCGTGGACAGAAAATAAAAATTTCCCTTAAAATAGCACATACAATTTGCTTATTCATGAAATATCTAAAATTTAGCTAGAGAACAGAAATTTTATAAAAATAAACAGAATTCTTTTTTTTTTTCTTTGACAAATACACTCAAGTCTCAAAGACACACTCACCTATTTTATGAAATATCTGAAATTTAGTTAGCGAACAGAAAATAGAATTAAGAAAAACAGAAAACAGAAAATAAATTCTTTTTTCCCTTAAAAAACACTCAAACACAATTGCATATTCCTGAAATATTTGAAACTTAGTTAGAGAACAGAAACACAGAAACACA
>Ga0116229_10002832_pt1 | contig 28318 bp, 14 predicted proteins | sample S1TSphgellanicum_3_FD_87313 | JGI IMG/M metagenome (GOLD analysis project Ga0116229, IMG submission 87313) | Host-associated microbial communities from peat moss isolated from Minnesota, USA - S1T2_Fc - Sphagnum magellanicum MG | ecosystem: Host-associated > Plants > Peat moss > Unclassified...
ATATATATATATATATATAAAGTATCTAAAATGAGTTCATGAAACTTGTTTAGAACTAAAAAAGGAATAGTTGCATGATGGAGATTTGCTAATGATGTTTGATATAGGCATCATTTAATGATAGACAATAAACTATTGCTTAAAGGTATACACCATAAATGATCAAGATTATGTTTCTTGATATAATAGGATCCATGACCAATTGACATGGTCATCATATTCAAATGTGAGGTTCCTAAGTTGCACCACACATGTGATATTAGATTAATGCATGCCAAGTTATTAGTTTCATTATTTTAATTAGGAGGTAAACATAATGGTTTGAGATATGTAAATTAAGTATAAGGGCATAATTTTATATCACCTATCAATTGAATGATGTCTCCTCGTGAAGGTCAAACTTACATACTACCATTATATATGTTTACTAGATGATTTGATGATTCACTAGACCTATCAAAATATATTTGTATGCAATCTTGATGGGTCATTGTTCATGTAAAGAATTTGTCTTAGAAAAAAACAATGAATCACAAAGTTAAAAAACTTACAAATAATTTTCCCATTATCAAGGATATTTCAAGCTCCAAGTTGCTTTCATTGACAAGAGATAAGTTTATTTGTGTACGTGTAATTTGTTGAATAAAACTTTATCATGATTAACCAAATGAGGTGGTTAATTAATGTTGTTATTGAACACTATGCAATTTTGTTTTGTTTTGAAAGTTAGTCCCCATGCATTGGGGATGTGTTGTGTCAACACTTTGTAAACATAAAATATAATTATCATTAATTTGCAAGTCATATTCTCAAAGCTTGCAAAAAACTAGCAATTTATATATATATATAAGTCTAGGATACAACAACAAAATAAACATGAATCGACATTTCCAATTCAATTCAACATATTTATGTGGTGATTGTTTTGCTTTGGGATAAAAATTGAACAATTATTATTCTTTGAATCTACAACTTGTGCACAATGTCATGCAATTATTACAAAACCATAATTTTTGTGCTAGTAGCATTTTAACTAAGTTCAATGTAAAGCCAAAGTATCTAGTTTTAAATTAATGATTGTGTCCAATTTGACTAACATCAAAACTAGGTACGTTCATTTTGACTGAGAAAAACTATCTAGCCAATTGAACATCATTTTATAAAACTAGTGAATATGATTAAAATTAGTCATCCAAACATGACATATTGTGATTATAATGCTACTTTTGATGAAGTGACAATATTTTTAAAAGTTAAATGTTATTTACTTATTTTTGAATTTAATTACTAAAACAAGGGTGCATAGTTCAAATGTGATATCAAACATGAATTAACTACATTCATTAATTTCATTATATAACCTTATTATAATAAAATACATTACATCAAGTTTTTTGGAATGTTTTTTCAAATTAATGCATAATAGAAGTGAAATTAATTTCATTGTGATATTTTAAAATAAAATTTTAATAAAATATTATACTTGTATTTATGCCCAAAAATTAATTTTTAATAATTAAAATTTTAAACATTTGGAATTGAAGACATTATAATTTTAAAATAAATTTAGAATTGGAATAAATTCGTTCAAATTAAATAAATATATATTTTAATTTAAGACCCAAATTATTTAAATAAGAACCTCACATTTAAATTTGTGAATTAAATATTCCAAATAATGTAATACCTTTCTACATTTTGAAATTAAAAGGCATTACAAATTTCAATGTAATTGTGAAATTAAATAATTAAATAAAATACACGTGTAATCAATTTATTATGAAAAAACCTAATTGAATAAAAAGGTTATAATAAATGAATTTCAAAAAAATTGTGTGTTAATTTATATATTTTGCGATAACAACCATCATCATTAGTAAAGGTCTTGGATTGTGGTCAAAGAAGTGAAGCTTCAAATTTCATTTTGAACATATTATCATCATGACTAAAAATAATTAAGTTGATCTTGTAAGAAATAATAATGGTAATTACACATATGTCAAGCCGATGTGTCAATGATATGTCACAAGTTCAACAATTTGTTAATAACTAGCTATGAAGGGGAAAAACCCTTTCTTTTGGGTATTGGTAGTAGGTCCAAGGTGACGACATGTCATGTTTTCAATCCAATGTTTGTAGTTCAATAAATAAAAACCATCCTTTGTTTATTTTTTATTTGATTAAATTATTTGAAAAGTATAAAAAATGAATTAATCTAACCATATCAATTAACAATTTATCATCTTAATGATTTCAAACTTAGTCATTTTAGTTGACATAGACTTAATCAAGTTTGTGTTGAAAATGATTGGTTTGTTATGATTGAAATCATTTTTGTCCAATGTCCATTATGATTGAAAATATAATTAAAGTTGATACACAAAACTAATGTAAAAGGTGTGCATTTTCAATTGTATCATTTTTCATTTTCAAATGAATTTTTTGTTGAAAATAAAACTTGAATACAACATTCAAAGTTACGACTTTTTTGGAATTTTTAGACCAATTTCAATTAATTTTACCACCTTAATTAACTATACTTTTAAAAAAGGCTTTGGGCGTAGATGTTTCCCTACTATCTAATGAGACATGTAAGGTTATGCAATCACCACATGATGATAAACATTAGGTTTTGAAAAGGGAATGATTGGTCCATCTTATGTACATTCCATGTTTTGACATTTAATGTAATATTTTGGGCTTTGCTTCAACAAAATCGACCCATCCCTAATAGCAACAATTGGTTTCCTTTTCTATAAAATTCCAACAATATTTTTGGTTGAGCATGTAACTAATTGCCGATATACAATCAAGCCACTTATATAACATGTTTAGAACCAATGTTCAACTTTCCACCAAAAATTAACCATTTAATAAGAGGTTTTTGAGAGTTTGCATTTAATTATTTTGTTAGATTTTTGTTTTTTGAACAATAAAAACAAATCCCTAGAGCTTCAAATCTACAAATGCATAATTTAAAGGCTAGTTTTCCTAATGCACACATGATGTTTGTACATCCAACAAAGTAAAACAAACATATCCATGTTTTGTTCAAACAAAGAAATCACATCATGATAATTTAATTGATCATGAATTATCAATCTTGTGTCATCGTAATTCATGACTACATGGGAAGATGACAATCTTTTTGAACACATTGTATGCTCAATAATGTAGTTTATATGCAAATTCAATTCTATACTAAGAATTGTTATCCTTTCAAAGAAATATACCTTAAAGCATTGAAATCATTTTTAAAAAATTAGAAATCAATTTCCATGATATGGCAATACTACAAAATAACAAATATGTGTTGTCTTGTGGTTGCTAAACATTGTGACATGAAAAGCCTTCCCTACCTTGTCATTTCACCAAACAAGTTTTCAAGCATCAAGATAGGAAGCTTAAATAATCTTTTGTAAACATAATTGACCCCATTTGTTTGTACAATGATCTAAAGATGGTGTATGTTAAGGTTTGAGTCACAAACGTGATTTGACTAAAGGAGCAAAGTAATCAGTAGAAAATAGTTTTCAGTCCAACTCAATAAATAAAGCAAGCAAGTCAAGTATTGTGATTTAATATCCAAGAATTACAAGCCCATCTAAAAGCTAGTAACATAATTGTTGTTGGAGGGGAACAATTTTACAATCCATTAGAAACCATACTACAATAATTTGACATAGCAAATGAGAAAATGTTCCTTGTTCCATTATAATTTATGGCCATTATGGATTCGAAGGTGAATTGAAACGATTTGAATGACACTTGAGACAACCATGCTCCATCAAAGAATGTTTTGTGATGTGATTGTTATTATCATACATTATTCTCAGAAATGGGATAGTTGTGAAAATCTACAATTGTTGTTTTGGGCTCCCTATTTTGATGATCTTTTATGGACATAAGCTTCAAAACTATTGACAAGGATAGTATTGGATGCAAAAAGATAAAGCTGATTTCACTATTTAATGATATTGCCCCAGTTGATGAAAAGATTAAAAAGCCATATAAAGTTCAAACGTCAAAGTGACTATATAAACTGGATTGATTGCACCAGTTAGATTAATTATTGTGGAAAGAATCTTTAGAAATTTCTGAAAGCTATTTTACCCAAAAGTTTCTAATCAGTGAATGCTCTTGACATGAAATGGATGTTTAAATATTCCTATCTTTCTTTAGAAGAGCAAGAGAGCATACATAATACCACCTAGCACCTTTAGGACACTGCAACATGTAAAAGCTCGCTATCTATCACTTGGGCCCAAATTCTTTAGGAGATTGTGAGCCATGATCAATGGCAGTAGTAGACCTTTCTTTTTTTCTTTTTTTTGGGGGGCTGGGGGGGATTGTTGAAATTGGAGCAATGTGTGCTTACTTTCAGTTCCCGCTGACACAAATTTGAGCTCAACACGAGTTTGTCGTTCAGTTTGGTTCAATTACCCTATTGACTAAAAGTTGTATGATCTGAATACTAGTCTGTTATTTACATTTGTGGAGGCAGGTTCGTTGACAAAATATAGATATATAAGTTATATACTAGTAAAGGTTGTGAGTCCACCGCCCAACTCAAATGGATCTACATATTGCTGAATGATTGGGATGGTTGATTGGGTACCAGGTTAAGTGAGAGAAGAAGCTACTCATAAGGGTGCCTCTTTCCAAGGGGGCAGAAATAGAGTGAGGTTTTTTTTGTTTCTCTTTTTTTTCTCCCCTCCAAATTTGTCAGGGTGGTCGGTTGGCCATCATCCAGCCAGAGGACTTTGCCAAATTTTTTAACAAAAGGGAAAGTAGAAAAATTTAGGATTCCTCCTATATTTTTGCAACATATGAAAACTTATTATCTAAATATTGCAACTTCAAATTTTTTTCCTCATAAATGTGGTGACTTGGGTCCATTTATTTATTTATTTATTTTTCAAAAAGGGTTCTTCATGCCATTTGCACCTCCACCAGGGTTTGGTTGCCAGGATGCAAAAATTTGCACCAAAAATAAAAAGCAGGACTTACAATTTTTGCATCCAATGTTTAAGCTGCAAAAAAGTATCACCAGTTCACCGACATCAGATTCCAATAGGTAGCCAACAACACAAAAGGATGCTTGATTTTATTTTTTACTTTCATATGTTGTTTAGCCAAATTTGGCTAAATCATCTTATGGATGATCAATCACCACTGGGTTCTGTTTACTGTTTACAATATAACGTCTATTTGGGACCAGAGAGTCCATTAGATGAAAGGTAGATCATGGAGGACAGATTGTCCTCTGGTACTGGCAGCATGCCACAAACTTGGCCAGGTTCAGCCATGTCTTTACAGGTGATATATCACTAAAATGTGAAAAGTGATTTTGAATGTTTTCATTCACCAAAAGTGAAGGAAAACAATTTATAAAAAAAAAAATTGCCACCAGATACATGTAGAAGGATGATTAAAGAATTTGTAGTTATTTATAGTTTATAGCCAAATCTTTTTAGGGACGATTGCCACTCTATCTAGATCTTCTTCAGAATGATTGGTGGTCACTTTAGCTACAAACAGGAATTCCTAAAATAACACTGTTGGGGTTACATTACAAAATTGGAAAAGAAAGACACAGTGTGCACACACACAAGGACTCAGGAGCACTCGGCACACAAATCAATCCTACCGAGGCAGGTGCACACACAAAGAAAAACACCTGAGTACATAATACGTTTTTGACATATCTACGTACAAAAGTACCCCACTTCCACTCCGACGTACAAAAAGATGAGACATGAATATAGTATGTTCAGATGTGAGGAGAAGATCGATTTGTGTGAGGCTAAGTGAGGCAGTCTTTGGCGGAGAAATCCCTTTTTGAGACTTCCTTGCATTTGGCTTTTTTTCCATATTTACTTCCATACACTCCGTCAATGGCCTTTGGACCGACGGTGCAGGAACGCGCAGGCGAGCTCACTCCATGAGACGACCCGGTCCGACACAACCACCGGGTTGCGGATGTCGGTTGGTTTTTGCGCTGCCTCCGTCTGGCTCATGTCTGGGCCCGGCAACAGAGGACGTGGTATTTGCGTCGCCCCCCCTCCTGGAAGCAAGCAACCGCCCTGCCTGCCGGAAACTCCTCGGTTTCCCAAGCTCCGCCGGCTGGCCGGGCCCCAGATCCGACGCTGCGCTCCTGTCTCCGAAGTCCCCGACATCAGCGCTTTTTTGCCAAATAAAAGTTCGTGAATTTTTTTCCTTTTTCCAGCTTCAATACCTTTTAGAATTATTGGAACTTGGGTGTACATGCAATTTTTTGAAATACCTAGTCATATATATATATATATATATATATATATAATTTTCTTCATATTGGGTACATGAATGAATGCGCCTGCTGTGTGCAGGCTCTAACTCCAATGGGGTAGTACAACATCTTCATTGGCTCGAGGGGTTTGCTAAAGCGTCTTACAAACTGAAGTTCTGTGTGTGGAGGGCGGGGGTATTGAAAATTTAATATGTAGTTGCTATATTCCTGTAATCTTTTAAAGCGGCAAGTCTCCAATCGACCCACATCGCTTATATTCTTCCTCAGCATGCTTTTCCAACCCTACTGGAATATTTCATTCCAAAATCAAAACCCTTTCTCTTTTAGGTGTTTTGACTTAGACAATAATATTGAAGTTTGGATTGCTATCAAAGTGCCAAAAGCAAAAGCATTTCTCTTCGCTTGAAGCGTCACATGATGTCTTCGTACTACTTGTTAGTGATCTCTTTTAGCACTCATGAGATCATTACTTCTTCTCCTCTTGTAATGGTTTCTTCACTGTTCTCAATGTTCTAACATTCAAGCTGATAACTCTCTGCCATTAGTGTTTTCCTCCTGCGAAAATATATATACAGATAAAGCAGGCTTTATCAAAGAAGTAGAAGCTAACATTTTTTTTAAAAAAATTCTGTCTGTTCTTTTAAGATGGATGAGCCCGGTTGCATACAAGTCAACGTGCCACTTAATCGTTGATTCTCAGCTAGTGATGGACACTTAATAAAGAAGAACAGGGTCAGAAATTGTCTTCTGACTCAGCTTGTAATATGCATTGTGACTAGTGCGACCAAAAGAGATGATTGTTGGAAGGAGAGACACGCTTCCTGTAAGTACCTGAAATCGTCAAACGAAGAAGGGAGGTGGGTTTTTGTACAGGACAAAACAGGCGCCACCCCCGCCCCGCTCCCCTTTGGATGTGATCTGCAATATTCTCCAGAGTGAGAGAGGAAGTCTAGTCTAGTGTGCCAAAGCCTGCACAGGAATCAAAGCAAATCCACTCGATAAATTACATGAGGAATGGGGTAGCTGCCATGTGGCGCTACTGATTGGACATTGCAGTGATTTTTAATCCGCTTACACTTGTCGTATGCACGTCATGGCGTTTGTTGTAAGCAAACAGCAAAGATTGGATTGACCGCTTCTGGAAGTGGGGTCGTGAAGCAAAACTCATTACAATAATAATACTAAAAGTTATCTGCAAACTCGCCCAGTCTTTGAGCCCTAGTTTGACCCACCTGCAATCCCCTGTTTCATCCCCAATTTGAGTGTAGTGGATGATGCGTTGTCTAGTCTTCTAATATTTGAAAATTTAATTGAATGGACCCAAATTTTGAACATAGAGTTGTTGTTGACAAAGCATAACGAAAAAGTTCCATCAAATTAAAAATATCACCCAAGGTACTACTGTGCTTGAATACACACACTTCAATAGGAATCTGAAGATCAGCATTCTTGAACATGACAACCAAAAACTATAAAGCAATCATCAACACTCCTGTGGTGGATTGAGGCAAGATCCATGTTGGGTTACAATCACGCAATGGTTTACAAGCATGATTTATTGGACATAGGATTGGAGAAGGAAAACAAAACTTTGTGGGAGATTAGCTCGGATGATGTCCTTGTTCCCTAGTTATGTTGGGACCCTATAACTACGGTCTCCAGAATAGGGTAATAATAGAATTGTCAGTGAACAAATAATTATGTTCTGGTCTGCCTTAATTGGCTCAATGGCCAAACCAAAAAAACAATTTGATGTTTATAAGCCTACACATGATGGTTGATTTATTCAGTGTTATTTGAAAAACATTATATATGATGTGTTGTCAACAACACCTTGAAATTACACTATTCGTAAATGTATGTACAAATTTATATTCAATAATTTAGTTACTTTGAGAATTATTACTTTAATCCAACGGTGGTTGGAGTAAGGCTATATTAGGTTGCCAATCCACTACTTGGATAACTAGTAGTTACCTAAGCCTAATCCTATATCCCTTCTTCTTTTTTTCTTTTTTACCAAACTCCCTAATTATTATGTTTAGCACTCTCTATATCCCAGGAAAATAGTTGGGAAAGTCAATCCAACCTGGGTAAGCACCTAATTACTTTATGACTACAGCAACTACTGGAACCTACTTCTGCCCTTTAAGACATTCTTACATGTCAAATTTTGTATTCTCATTTTTTTTATTCAAAGGTAATGAAATGTTTATATTTACAAGAATCCAAGAAATAGATTAACTAATTCAAGGAAACTAACTAAGTTTTCATAGGGTAGGATGAAAAGTATAATACAAAAGTTAGAAGTACATGTTATTCATAAAAGACCCATGAAACTCCAAACAATTCAAGATTCCATGAAATTAATTATTCATCAATAACCTTTATAAAGAAGGTTGTACAACAAAATATCTTTTTAAAAAAGGATAGAAACTTTGTTTGATTGGCTCCAACCATTTACCAAATATTTTATGGAAAGGGGGTGGTAGGGCTTGGTACTTGCATAGGTCCAATTGTACTCATATGAATATGTGACTTTTGAGGTTTGCAAATGACAAAGGGGTTGTGTTGGGCTTGCATTGGTTTGATTTTTCCATAATAACAAACTTTCGATGTTGCCATATATAGCTTTCATGTGCCTCCTAGGGATTTTTAATAGTTTTTTATTTTTGTCGGTGTGTTTGAAGTCACATTTTTTTTTAAAAATATTTTGACTCGTAAGACTTACTCTCACTTTGCAACAACTTTTAATTAACCTTTTCACTCTTTAATGGATTGTTGTCAAAACACACTCATATTTTCATCTATATGATGTTAAATTTACCATCATGCTCAAGTTAGCTAGACATGTATAACCCTTTTGCATGTTTTTCTCCATTTTCCTCTTGCCCATTTCCTTGCATCTTGGTATTAATATTTTGAGGTAACTTCTCCAACATATTTCTTGATTCTAAAAAAATAATTCATGCAATTTCATATACTTGGTATTGTTTTTAACATCATTCTAAACAAGTTGCTTTTTTGTTTATTTTTGTTGTACCATATGTTTCTTTTTTCTAAGCATCCTCAACCACAATTGGTTCACCCACATCATCTTTTCCCATCATATAATAATTCAATTTCAAAAGGCATATCACTTTCAGTATTTAGGATTCTTCAACCTCCATGTTTTACATTTTTGCCTTTAACTTTGTGGTATCTTTCATTCGTCCTATTTCAATCATCCCTTAAAAGTTTCTTCTTTTTCATGTTCAAACTTCAAACTTCCCCCCATCTTGGTGAATGCATCATACCATGCTTTCAATTTGCTCCCATAACACCTTCCCAACCTTTGGATTTCTTATAATTACCACTCCTAAATCAAATCAAATCAAATATAAGTTTTTCTTTAGATAATCATGTTTTAGCAAATCCTAATTACAAATGATCCACAACTTTACATTTCATTTCCAAATCACCTACCACCATCTATTCATGATATATGTTATTTGTATTGATCCTTTGTTTAATGTGGTTGCACCTATGCTTATAAATTTTCAAAATCCAAACAACCATTTATGTAAAAGCATATATCCATAAATAGTTCACCAATCAATAATTAGGTTAAAACATATTTAAAATATTTGAATGATCATAATTACTAAGTTTATGGATTGTAGATGAATGTAAATGTAAAAGTCATATTTGAAATTAACATTATCATTTTTAAAAGAATTCCATGTTACAATAAATATTATCATTTTAAAAATCATGGATGAATTATAAGAAAAGAATGAACTCATAGTGGAGTTTTGAACCAATGACATTCTTTTGGTTACATAGTTTAAAATTGACATGTGGATTCAAAAAGTATGCCGTAGTAGGGTCAAATTTTTTATAGAAAAAATAAAACAATATTAAATGAAGTGTTTAAGAATAAGATGCATTGAAACTTTAGTTATAGAAAATAAAATTATGATTTAAAAAATTACATTAGGAGGTCTTATTAGTCTATTTTTCAATCAAAACTCCATGTTTTTAAATGGATTTTTTGACCATATATATGTTTAACCATGTATGCATTTGGGGTTACCCATATTTTTTAATGGAAACATAGGGAGATGTACGTCAAATGCATAGGTTGTTAATTATCAAAATGAAAAAAAATTAATTAATGTTAAAAATGAATTTTCACAATGCCAAATGCGAGCCATCAAACCATGCCTTCACCCAATTTTCTTCTTTTTTATTGCAAAGACCATTTTAAGATGGGACTAGGCTTTCAATTATAAGGTATTTCATTTTGATTCATTTGGGTTCATATCTTTTTTGTTTGATCATTGAAAAGACATGCATTATAATTTTTATCTTTTTATTAACTCAAGATCATCTAATTATTCTAACTTGGCATTTATTTTTGTCTTGTAAAATGGTATTTAGTTTCGCTCTCCATGGTGGGGCAATTGGGCATAAGTAGACCAATGCTACATGTTGCATTAGGTATGGTAGGGATTGTGAAAAAATGTAGCATGAACATTTCCTTTAGGTATTAGCATTTTGTGCCAATTATTCATGTTAAAATTATAAAGTTCCCCAACTAATGTGCATTATCTTTGCTAAGTTCAAGCCTAGGATGGATAGGGGGATATTCATGTGTAAGGCAAACTATTTGTGTTTTTTACATTAATTTCAAATTAGAAAGCTTTACATCACTTTGTGATGTGTTTGATTACATTGATTGTTGGCATTCATTTTGTTTGTAATACTTTTGTTATTAATTTTGTGTAGACACTAATATTGGATGTTAAATTGTCATCCACTTGGGTAATAATATTATTTGTTGCTGCAAGTCTTTTCAATTCAATATTTCAATGTTTTATATTTATGGAATTATATGCAACATGTGATAAACCAATTTAATTTATTATGTTCATTCATTCTTTGTATGTTTATAATATCCCATTAAATTGTAATAGTTGCAACGATGATGGATATTTAAAAGTGTGCCTATCCACTACATGTATTTAGCAAAATAAACCCTAGCCGTCATGTTTTTGTTTTATCCAACTTTTGATTCCAAAAACATTTGGTAATGATATTTTTTCTATATGTGTTTACAAGTATCTTCCAATATTCACCTAAATTTTAAGGTTCTTGCTCTTTGAATGAGCCTTAATACCATGTAACCATACTAACTACAATAAATTACTAATTTACTTGTTCATGATACATACCTCAATAAGAAGAAGATTGCATTGCACACTTTAAGATCAATACAATATTCGAATTTTGTTTCTCTATTCATGTCATTGTTTTTCCTAAAATTGTCTTCCCCTTGTAAAGGCTTTTAAAGATTTCATATTTATATATTTGTTTCAACATTTATTTTGAATAAACTCATAAGAAATTTTGAGTTAATTTATAGCCATTTTTCCAACTTGGTGAATTTACCTTGTTAAAACATTGACTTGTGTTGAATATAAATTTTCCATGCTAGTGTGGCAAATTGAATTGATAATTCCTACTTGAATCATAACTAACACATGTGATTGGAAATCCTTCAAATCGCCTTCAGCAAGTGGCAAGAGACATCAATTATAAAACATATGATGTGGCATTAAAGTTGAAACAACAATCACATCCAATTATCATTGTCAAATAATTTTTCATCCAATGTGGTGCCATCCAACCTATATGGATTGGGATGGCATCTTGATTTATGACTAATGTTCTTGTAATTGTTGATTAATTGTGTGATTCAAATATGCATAGACATATGATGCCACATGTCTAATTACAAGTGCTTATGATGTAAACAACACATTTACCCAATTAAAAATAAATAGGGTAATAATATCTTACCTACCTACCTACATATTATCCACCTACTTACACATGTATTTAAAATACCAAACCTACTTATCAATTACCCCCTCTTCACCAACCTACTTATTACCTACCAATTTATTTTTTACATATGTACATACTTATTTATTACCTACCTATTGCCAACCCCTACCTACCATAAGTACCTATTACCAATTTTTACAACCCACTTACTATTTAGGTTGATGGTCAAACACTCTTAATCATAAGAATCAAAGGTTATAACTTGTTTGTAACTTGCATTTATGGTTGCAACACAAGTTGAACAAGACACCATACAAAGTTGAGTCAATTATGTGTAGTTATTGAAACATACTAAAAGTTGCAAAAACAATTAAAATTTATCATCTAATTCCATTAAAATTAATTCACAATAGCTAAAATTTCATCGTGTTCTCATCTGATATGTACCGCATACATTACACATAATAGCCACACCTAGAATTGCAAAGTTGGTTGGTACCATAATGTAGTAAAAAATGCAACTAAAAGTGCTTATAACTAAGGTGCCATAAAGGACTACACAAATTTTGAAGACAAAAAAATGGATTCAAGCAACATTCACATATACGTCATAAAACAATGGTGAGTATGAACAAGATTCCTTCTAGTGTAGTTTGTTAATTTGATGTGTCCCCTCTAATTCACCTAGATTCCTAACAACACGTACAACCCATTTCCCATATTGACTTTCCTTTCTTTCTTGATGATACCCAAATCATAAATCTCTTTTATAGGTATTTTTGTCAATTATGAACATTCTTCCATTCAAGAACGTAATGTGGATACATGTTATTCACATTGATGCAACTTCTCTCCCTTTTCAACACCATTGAAAAGAAACCATGACCTTTCCTATCATTGTCAAACAATTTTTATTTATTTGAACAACACATTGGTTGAGGCATGGAACAACTTGATAATATGATTTCAAAAAGTCTCTAGCAACATGCCATGTCAAACCTCCTTGAACTAAAACATTGTCAAACATTCACTAACTTTACATATTTTCCTACATTGATACAATTGCTAAATCATGGGTTAAAACAACATTTGACAAGTAATATCCAAGTTTTATATGATTGACCATTATTACAATTGCATTCTACACCTAAATTGCCATTTCCCATCTATTGCTAGCAAATGTGACACAATTTAGTTCCAACCATTTTATTGGTCCCGTGTATTCACATTATTAAGCATGCTCAAGGTAAGGAATACATTAGTACCTATCATGTTGTTCTTTATTTTACTTCCATTATGCAAGTGAATTTTCATGTTTTGATCTATAATAAATTGATTTACATCTAATGTGTTATTTATTGTTGATGACATCACTATGTTTGAAATCTTTTTATAATTCTCTTTGAAGGTGGCTTTTGTTTTTTGAATTGTGAATTATTGTGCAATCTTGGTTTATATTTTCGATAAAATTGTACATGGATATCATCATGACTTGAAGGCATTTGAGCTCACATGGAATAATGTCTTATTATGATTTAGTTTTGAATTAGTTGGAAGAATATCAACATGATGAATTAGGGTGAATAGGTCATTACATATCACAACATGGTATTAAAATTGTATTATAGGAACACTACAATGGAAAGTCAGAACAAAAGTAAACAATCTATTAAAAGGCCTATCACCATTCAATTTCATGCCACAAAACCAATAGTTTTGTCTATATATATTGCAAATAATAATTGCATTTGTTAAACACAAAATGTTGGTTGTCAATAATGCCCATGGAAGGCCACTAGTTGTTAAATGCCAATCTTTTTCACTTTCCACTTGCCAATATATATAATTAAGATATTAATGGGCCTATCTATGTCATCCAAACTTACCTCTTCCAACCCTAACTATCACATTCCTTTCCCTACCCACCTACATGGATATGAAAAAGAAAACTAACATGTACCTTTTTGTTTTAGCTTAAAAACCCCATGTCTTTGTGATGTTGCCTTGATCCAAGAAGAAAGACATGAAATTGACAGTTGAAATGTTAACCCAAATCAAAGAATTTCACAAGAAATTTTTCATGCAAACCCAAAACATAGTAAAACACAAGATACAATATGTTAAAAAGTAAATCCAATAATGTAAAAGAGAAATCAAAATAATCATCATTCTCCAAGATGAATGTTGATTTGGTCGGTGAAGATAACATGCAAGACACATGAACATGAATGATAAATTTTTTAAAGAAGTCAATTTTGAAAAGAAATCAAAAGACATCATCATCCTCCAAGATTAATGTTGCTTTGGTGGGTGAAACTAATGGGCAAGACACATGAATATGAATGACAAAGATTTCAAAGAAACCAATCTTGAAGAGAAATCAAACAACATCATCATCTTCCAAGATGAATGTTGATTTGGTGAACGAAGATAATGGGTAAAACACATGAACGTGAATGACAAAAATTTCAAAGAAATCAATCTTGAGAAGAAATCAAAATCAATCATCCTCCCCAAAAGGAATGTGAGTATGACATGAAGAATGTGCAAAATATGAACATGATTCACAAAGATTTCAAAGCCAATGGCAATGAAAATTATGGGGAAATTAGAATGCATTTTCATCTTCCAAAAAAAAATGTGAATGTGGTGAGGAATGGGAAAGAATATACATGAATTTGCATAAAGGTTTCAAACTTGATTACAAATAGAATTATGGGGAAATCAAAATGCATTATCATCCTCTAAAATAATGTTGACAATGTGATGAAAAAGGGGCAAGATATGAACATGATCCAAAATGAAGTCAAAAGTCAATTGCAAAGAGGATTATGGAAAAATCAAAATGCATTTATTTGCATCTTCACAAAAAAATGCCAATGTGGTGAAGAATGGGTATGTTTCCTTCCATGGTCATAAAAACTTTCTTTGATTTTTACAATTTGTTGAACATTTGCAATAAGGTTCCACTTATGGGAAAAAATCCTTTAAGGTGTACCACATAGGACAAAAAAGGACTAGTCCTTATTGTAGTCCTTTTTTACCCTATATTTTTTATCCCTATAAAAAATAATGAATCAAAAGTTGTCAAAATTCTCAAAAGGATTATATTTTAAACTATTATAATTCTAGATTCCATCATGATCAACCATAAATGTGTCTTTACATGGTAAAAAAGGACTAGGTAAAAAAGCCAAAAAAGTGTGACATCATGACAAGATTTTGGTACACCTTAAAGAATTTGCACCCTTATAAGCAACAACACACTTAAGTCTAAAACCATTTATTAAAAAATCCACTTTGAAAATAATTTAATAAACTACCTATTTCAAGCCTATCTAACATAAATAATTATGAACTATTGAAAATTATATGGGAACGAAAAAGGAACACTAGGTTTTTCTTACACAAAGGTCATGGTTCAATCTATGAGGTAAACTTTGTGATTTCATCCACTATAGTGTACAATATGTGATGTTTATTGTGACATAAATTATATTAATATTACAAATTGACATTAAATTATGGCACATTAGAGGTGTCATGAAATGAATGTTTGACAAATTACAAAAAATAGATTTCATTACTTGCATTTTAAGAAAAATGAAATAATCCTAATGAAACAATGCAAAATTTGAAAATTAATGCACATTAGTGAAAACTTAATTACCATTGTATGTACAACAATTTTATGAAAGGTTGTGTTGCTACTTTGCATTTACTTTTATCCAACCTTGACATCTTATCACAAATGACATTTCACATCACTATTACAAATCATGGTTTTTTAAGAACTTCGAGTTAACTAATTTTTCATTTTGAACTATGGACATGTACATGTTTACTAACGACTAAGGGTTTGAGTGTCATGTGTATTTTTTTATTGATCAACTTGATTGTAATGGTTTATTTGACTAAATACATATATTTAAATCGTACAACCTTAATCAAAATGACCAATGGTTTTTAATTGAATGGAACATTTAATCTAGGTGGCCAATGATTTTTAGTTCAATGTGACATAGTCTATTACCCTTTGTACATACTCACCCACCTATTTACCTATCTAATTACTTGCTTACCTATTACCCACCCACCCATGCACCTACTACTTATTTACCTACATACCTACCTATCTACCTATACCTTATCACCTACCTACTTATGTATCTACCTATATTTTTTCATTTTCATATAACCTACCTACTTACCTACCCACCCACCCACTTAAGTTTAACCACTAAGTGTAGCCATTAGGTGTAGCCACTAAGTTTAGTCATTATGTTTACCCAAAGTTTAGCCAAAGGTTATTAGGTTTGACTTAAATTTAACTATGTTCACTTAAGGTTTATCCAAGGTTTACCCATAGTTTAACATTAAATTTAACCAAGGTTTAATTATTATGTTTAGCCATTAGGTTTATCAACTAGGTTTAACCACTATGTCTAACCATTAAATTTAATCAATGTTTAATCATTATGTTTAACCATTACATTAAGCCATTAAATTTAGCCATTATGTTTAACATAATTTTAACCATTAGTTGTCGCTTAGGTTTAACCATTTAATTATGTTTAGGTTAATTTTAATCATTATTTGTCACCTAGGTTTAGTCACTATGTTTAATGATGTGAAATAAACATGTGAAATAATAAACTTGACAAAAGTTGAACCCCTTTGATGGTGTAGTCCATTGAAAAAAACTTGGTTTATCATTATGAAGGTTTGGGGTTCAATTCCTTATACTTGCAACCTATGTGCATGCTTAAAAGGTTAAAGTCGATAAGTTCAATTAAGGTAGTTCGATGAGGTTGGGTTAGGTAGGCTAAGTTAACACCTACCTACCTAAGTGCTTTCTTTCAAACTACCTATACTTGTTTACTACCTACCTACTAGTTACCTATTAATTTTATAAACAATAATCCACAAAATGATTTTAATTTATATATAAATTTGATCTAACCAAATAATTAGTCATTTTGTAAATCACATTGCAAGTCAAAATGACAAGGTCCGAATTGATTACCCAATCATGTTGGTAGGTCCAAATTGATAAGGCAATTTTTTTATGCTTGTCATTTTGAATATTTTTTTTACTATAAAACCTATTAAAAAACCATGAATTATAGTAATGCATGGTTGTTTGCCAATTTTCATTGTTGATGTTATTGTCAACATCATCATGTATGAAATTTATCGACTATTCATCCATGATGTAGTTAGGAAGGTGCTTGAAATATTTTGAAATATTTTCATATGGAAGATTTTATGTATGTTTCCTTGAACTAGGTTCCAAATTGTGTATAATAAATATAGTTTCCTTCATTACCTTCAATGTTCAACATCATCTTGAGGTATAATCTTGCATTATGGCCTTGTTTTATTCATTTCATATTTATGTTTTTGTACATTATCATAATAAAGTTCTATTGTGACATTTTTCTTGCTCATTTTATGTTCTCCTTTTTTATTATCACGTCTTCATGGTTCAACATAGATTTAACCTTATTTCATGTACTTAGGAAATGTAGTTATTACGGTAGCTTTCATGACCGTGACACCCCTTTTGTGTTCTTTAGCCCTTAAGGCCCATTACTAATTTTTTAATTTGTTGAAATGACTAGTTTAGGAGAAGGTACATTCAAGATAATAAAAACCCAAGGGTGTGCCTTTAGGGAGTGCTTAATAAGGATTGAGTTTTACAAAATATGATGAACTGGCAATTATCAAATGGTTGTATTCAAAATTAAGGTGGTGGATGAAATATTTGAATTTTAATTTAGGCACGGGCAACTTTCCCTCTTTCGATAGAATTACCACATTTTTCATTCAATTACCCTAATCTCTTCTTTGCCATTGCAACATTTTTTCACTCTCACTACTACAATTCATGATTTTTTCAACTAGGTTTCCTAATAAAAAAAATACCCAAAAGTGACAAGTGTAAAAAAAAACCACCATATCAATTTAGATAAGTCGTTTTGTATATGTATAGCATGATTAGGCAGTCAAATTGGACCTTGTCATTTTGACCAGCGAAGTAACTAACAAAATGATTTACTATTTGATTGGTGGATAATGGACCATTTGATTGGGTAAATTTTATACCTAAACTAAAATCATTTTTTGGATTATTATTTTTTTAATTAATAGGTAGGTAGGTAGGTAAATAGGTAGCAAATAGGTTTAAGTAGGTCGAAAAAAGGCATTTAAGTAGGTAGGTGCTTACCTTACCTTACCTTACCTAACTTAACTTAACTAATTTAATCTAACATACCTACCCTAGCCTTCTCAATATGCACATAGGTTATAAGTATAAGGAATTGAACCCCAAACCTTCCTAATGATAAACCAAGTCCTTATCAATGGATTACACCATCAAAAGTGTTCAACTTTTATCAAGTTTTTAATTTCACATGTTCATTTCACATCATTAAACATAATGGTTAAAACTAAGTAACAACTAGTGATTAAACTTAGTGTTTTTAAATAATGGTTAAACCTAATGACTAAAACTCAATGACTTAAAGTAATAGCTAAACCTAATGGCTAAATTCAATGATTTAAAGTGATGGCTAAACTTAATGATTAAAACTATTAACCAAACTTCATGATTAAACTCCATGACTTAAAATAATGGCTAAATTTGGTGACTTAAACTATTAACTAAACTAAGTGATTTAAAATAAACCTAATGGCTAAACTCAATGACATAAAGTAATGGTTGAACATGATGGCTAAATTCAATGATTTAAATTATTAGTTAAACCTAATTACTAACTTCATTGATTTAAAATAATGGCTAAACCTAATGGTTAAATTCAAGGACTTAAAATAATGGCTAAACCTTGTGGTTAAACTTAATGGCTTAAAGGCTAAACCTAATGGTTAAATTCAGTGGCTTAAATTATTGATTAAACCTAATGGTTAAATTCAGTGGTTTAAAATAATGGATAAACCTAGTGGTTAAACTTAGTGATTTAAATTATTGGCTAAACCTAATGGTTAAACTTAATGACTTAAAATAATGGTTAAATTTAATGATTTAAAGTAATGGTGAGACCTAATGGCTGAACTCAACAACTTAAATTATTAGCTAAACCTAGTGGTTAAACTTAATGTTTAAACTTAGTGATTTAAAATATTAGCTAAACTTAGTGACCAAATTCAGTGATTTAAATTAATGGCTAAACTTAGTGATTTAAACCAGTGGATAAACCCAATAGCTAAATTTAGTGACTTAAAGTAATGGATAAACCCAATGGCTAAATTTAATTACTTAAAATAATAGTTAGACCTAATGGTTAAATTTATTGATTTAAAGTAATGGCTAAACATAATAATTAAATTCAATGACTTAAAATAATGATTAAACCTAGTGGCTAAACCTAATGACTTAAAATAATGGTTAAACGTAGTGGCTAAATTTAGTGACTTAAAATAATGGTTAACCTAGTGGCTAAACTTAGTGACTTAAAATAATAGCTAAACTTAGTGATTAAATTTAATGGCTTAAAATAATGGTTAAACCTAATGGTTAAACTTAGTGACTTAATGTAATAGCTAAACATAATGATTAAATGTAATGACTAAATTTAGTGATTTAATGTAATGGCTAAACATAATGGTTAAATCTAGTGGCTAAACTTAGTGATTTAAAGCAACGGCTAAACCTAATGACTAAACTTAGTGACTTAAAATAATGGTTAAATTTAGTGGCCAAACTTAATGACTTAAAATAATGGTTAAACTTAGTGGCCAAACTTAGTGACTTAAAATAATGGTTAAACCTTGAATAAACCTAATGATTAAATGTAGTGGTTAAACATAGTGGTTAAACCTAGTCGATAAACCTAATGACTAAATGTCATGGTTAAACATAATGGCTAAACCTAGGTTATATTTAATGATTATACTTATTAGCCAAATTTAATGGTTCAATTTAGGCTAAACTTGATGCCAAATCTAGTGGTTAAACATAATGGCTAAACTTAGTGGTTAAATACTTAATGGCTAAAATTTGACTAAATTTAATGGTTAAATTTAGTGATTATGCATAGTGGTTAAACTTCGTGGTTACACCTAGTGGTTAAAATTAAATAGGTAAGTGGGTGGATAAGTAGGTAAATAATATGTAGGTATGTGAGTAAGTAAATACGTATGTTGTACAAAGGTGAAAAACATAAATAGGTAGGTGAGAAGGTATAGGTAAATAGGTCAGTAAGTAAATAATAGGTAGGTGGGTGGGTGGGTAATAGGTAGACAAGTAGTTAAGTAAATAAATAGGTTGATGAATAAGTAAAAGGTATATAAATAGGGTAGTAAACCATGTCATATTTGATTAAAGATCATTGACCATATTAACTAAATGTTCAACTTGATTAAAGAACATTGGTCATTTTTACTAAGGATCATTGGCCATTTTGATTAAATGTTCAACTTGATTAAGGACCATTAGTCATTTTGACTAAATATATTTGGCCATATTCATTAATTATTCAATTTGATTAAAGACCATTGGCCATTTTGACTAAGGTTGTATAACTTGATTATGTGTATCTAATTAAATAAATCATTATAATCAAATTGATTAGTTAACACATACATGTGTCATTCAAGGCCCTAATTTTTAATCAAAATGTATATGTCTATTAGTCAAAATGACAAGTTAGTCAATTTGAACCTCTTAAAAAAACATGATTTGTAATAATGTCTATCATGTTAGATATTTTGTGATTTTCACTCAAATGCAATACAATTTTTGCTTTCATGCCATTCATGTACATGCTTCAACTCATTGTTGGAACATTGATATGAAAAACAATGGTCGTCAATTGCAATTTGAATGTTTCAGATTTGAACATTCCCATGCATCATGGAGTTTCAACGGTGTAACCTCTTTGAGCTCTCAACATACCACACACATCAATTTAGTTGGGCCAAATTTAGAGGTTGTAAACTTCAAGGACTAAACAAAAGATTTTTTTGTGAATGTTAGAAAGTTGCGTGGGAAAGGGTTGAATTTGAAATTTGATCTTACCCTGGAACAAGTTATAAAATCATATGTGGAGGAGGTTTTTTGGGAAGGTGTCCAACTTCAAAACCATTAATAGTAACTTGCATCTAAAAACTCAGAGAAAGTATGGCACAACAAAACCATCAAACAATGAGCTCATGTCTTGGGTGGTGAAAGGTTACATACCGGGGTGAAAGGATTTGAAATAAACTAGGCAAAAGCTATTATGTGCACTATGAGAAAAAAAAACACGCAGGGAAACAACGAAAAAGATGATGAAGTTGAAGACTTAAAAAATGAGTGACAATGAACTTTCTTGTAAATCAAAAGGTGGTCATTGTGGAAGGGGCCAAAATCTACAAAACTTCATATTGGAGGTGCATGATGTCCATATGGTGTCTCACCAATGGATTTGAGCAAAGTTGAAATTTTGCAAATTTTGTTTTTTGAATTGGTCTCCAAATGCAAACTTGAATCAAACGTGTTGAGGATGAGAAATCCCAATTATCCAAGAAGCTAATAGGGTCATTTCAACATAAAGGATCGAAAAACAAATGTTTTGGAAGCGTAATACAACTATAATGCGATGGAAGTTGAGTGTCAACATTTACATGGACAAAAGACAAAAGCAAAAAATCAATCGATGCAACTTAATCTTTGATCAATTTGTTTACACTTAAGTAGCATGTTAGGCAAAGTAATGCCAAAATTTGTTCATTGAATATGCAATTAGGTTTGAATCTGTAAGAGGAGGCCAAAAGTCATTGATTCATTACATAATTAAGCATTACAATTTAAAAGTTATATTACTACTGTCAATTTCATTTTATTTTAACATACTATGAAAAATCATGTCTTTTGTAACTTTTCCTATGTAACAAAAAAATATCCTTTAGAACTAGTTTGAGTTGCAAACTAGTTATAACTTTGACATTTTTTATTTACATAGGACAAGTTGCAAGGGACATGCTTTTTCATAGTGACAATCCACTCATGTTGAATTGACTAAACTTGTGTTGGCCTTTATGTTTGGATCTAATGTATCAAGTTAATTTAGGCCACTCAATTTACAAAACGAGGCCAATATGCTATTAGTTCAATGTTGAATACATTAAGCAATGTTGTAATAGTTTTATTCTAAGTCTTTTGTTGCCCTAATTTTTCCAAGTATAATGCTATTAACTCAATGTTGAATTCATCAAGCAATGTTGTAACAGTTTTGAATTCTAGGTCTTTTGTTGCCCTAATTTTTTCCATGTAATACATTGAACTAGTAAATTTTTTTTTTCTAGGTTGATTGTAAGTGTGAAGACTCTAGAGTTGGAAATACTGCAAAATCACGACTTTGATGTGTTAACCACCAATTAGAAGAATCTTATAAGGCCTTTGACCTCCTTGCACAAAAGTTGCAACTTGTAGAAAAACAATTGGACATTTCAAAGGAACTTCTTAAGGACAAGACCAATTACAAGAAAGCTATCAAGTGTGAGGATGTCTTCCAAGATGCTGAAATTGAATCTTGGAAGTTAAACTCTAATATTGTTGAGCTTCATAAATAAACATTTGGTTTGGAGTAAACATAAAATGCAATGATTAGCCAAGTGGTTGAAATACACAAAGGTGGTGGTTTGTCATTTTCGCCCAAACCAATTTTGCACCCAACTTGCCCACCAACCTTTAAAAATTCAGTAATTTTGAAATTTCAATTTCATTTGTTCCTTTTGCATATTGTTCAAATTTTAACCCACACTTCATGCAAATGATTTGTCAATCAAAACAAGGCATTAAATCCAAACCATGTTCATCTTTAATAATCATATTATGCAAAATCACACACAATGTGTTCAACATCCTTTTTGCAAAGCTTTTGTTGTTTTGCAAAATGGCACCTTTTTTTTTTTCCTTGAAATTCATAAATGGTTGTCACAAAGATGTTCCACCTAAGATAGATGCCATCCATTAACAAGTAGTACCAAGGGTATCAATGCCGTTCACTTTAAACCTAAATCCATTACCTACACTAGACAACATGTTAACAACAAATAGGTTCATATCCAAATATTAAAGTTATTGTTACAATTTGGCAAATCAAAATAATAATGCAAACACTATGAGAAAATAATGTTTGTTGCAATTAGGCTAGTTAGTTGTAATCTAGTTCTATCGAACATTTTTTAGTTGTAATCTAGTTTTATTGGACATTTTTTAGTTGCAACAAACAAGTTGCAACAAATACAATTTTCTCATAGTGAAAATTCACAAACTATTTGAAGTAATAAAATAAAAATGACAAAACTATTCTTATCTTTGTTAGTGAATTGACCTTGTTAAGCAATAAGACAATTCTTCTACATATAATGCATGTAATATAAGGAAACAAACATTCTTGGAAACCCTTTAGTAATGTTGATCTCAAACTAATGTCAAAAATCAACTTCAATTGGTTGTTTGTTTTGATCCTTGAAGACTTCAAGAATCATACATGTAATTTTTTCAATGATAACATGGTCATGTTTTCTCCAAGATAATATTTCTCATCATAAGCGTTCATACAATGGCCATAAGCCATCATGCGAATCATTGTCGTGCATTTCTAGAATTGCAATACTCCCATTTGGGCATAAGAATTGTTTTTTTTAATATATATATATAAAATCATGTGTTATCATTAAATCCACCAAGTGCATAAAGACACATTGATGCATGTGATACTATTGCCCAAACAACTTGTTTCATACATAGGTGTTTGCACAAGTAATCACACAAAATTATTTCTTATCTTTTGTTACTCTTCCCTTCTTAATGTTTGCTTTGAAACCAAACTAAAACTTGCCATGGCAGATGTTCATCAAGCACAATCATAGATTGCAACATGTGAGTGGAGGCATCTTTTTCATCATTGTGCTTCAATTCAACATACATGTTCAAGTCACCATCGTTCCATTATTCCAAACACCTACAACAAAACGAACAATAAACCACCACCTTGCAAATGCACAAAACAAACCACAAAAAAACTAAATTGAATGTGTTGGAGCTTTGATGTTTGTATCGAATGTGTGAATGAGTGAGAGAAACTAAGATTAGAGATTGGGATGGTTACATTTGCTCAAGACACAACAAACAAAATCTAGCTTGCTTAAGATGCAAGAAAGAAAAGAGACAATGAAATGATGCAACTTGCTCAAGAAATGACAAATGAGAGAGAGACGACAATGACAACTAGAAAATGATGATGTGGATAGGGAATGATTTCAGCCCAAATGGCAACCCATCATTTTGGCACATCAATGTTTCCACTACTTTTAAGGTATGGTGTGGTAAAGCAAGTGATTGGTGGAGAAGCTCTTAGCACAAACTCTTAAAACAATTGGAAAAACCATATGACTTTTACATATTTAGTGATCTTGTTTGGAAGTCCAAAATTGTGAAAAACTTGGTAACATGTACCACCTATTCCACAAGTGGCCTCTCCTACAATTCCAAAAACTTAGTTACCCAATGACACATCTTATTAGCCACCTCTCAAGTTTCAACAATCCTTGGAAGTTGGAACCATTCACCATGCCCGTCAAACCAAGAAAATTTGAAAGACACTGAAGATGTTGTTCCGTGAATCCCAAGCTCCAACAAAATTACTCACCAATACTCTTCAGTTAATAGCGCATTAATATGGAATCTGTGTGTACTTAGTTAGACGACCATTTGAAGCGTGGATCTGCAGGGGTGGATGCTAGATGGGTGGAGTACTAAGCAGGTGAGAATTTGGAAAATGTGGCGTGTAATAGTATCATCTCCTTTCTACATGGATCCAGAATCAAGGTAGTAAGTAATTAGTAATCTTCCCTTGTTCCCATATACTAGCCCATGAACGAGGGCCTCCAGCATCTTGAAATGAAGTCAGTTTGGGCACAAATTGCAGAAAGCTCATACACAATATATATTCTGGTTGGATGCTTTTTCTTTTATTTTATTTGGCACAGTTTCATCATATAAATAAACGATCAAGACTGAAGACTCAAGAGGCTAAAAATATTTGGTCATACAAAAGTATTGAATTCCTCAAAGATGATAAGCTGCTATCGTGCGGATCTGGCGCCGTGGCCTTTAATAGATGAAATTTTGTCACGTTTCCAAATTTCCAATGTCATTTTTCTCTCTTGTTAAGTAATAATAAAAGATTCCTTTATTAGGGCTGTAACTAATCCTGATCACTAAGGCAAGGATAATTTATTGTTGTCATCTTAAAGTAGTGTGGTACTATGATGGACCTTGGATTGTCATTTTGCTTATAGTTGGAAAAAGATGGGGTGACTATTTCTTCTGTGGTGTTGCACTCTTGGGAACCACTCTATCATTATTTTTTATCATGTAAAACAACATTGCTTTGAATTGGATTACTTATCATTCCTGACCTTCTTGGTCTTAATTTTGCAAGAACCAATATTGTGTCTTGCAATGGATGGCCATTACACATTCATAGGGGAATCTGTGACTTTAGCATGCGCTTTCCAGTGAAGTGTTCAGTTCTCAGCTCCAAGTGCATCTATGCACCTAGACATCTTCACATCGGAGTAACAGTTAACTTCATCTTCAACAATTAGGTACAAATTCATTTGCCAAAACAACGTGTTTAAACTTCTTCAAATAAAGGTGTGCCATTCGCATTGGTATGTGATGGCTTTGGTCAATGACATACGCTTATTGAAAACTCACTACAATTGGGGTGAGTTTTCAAGCAAGTCATGGATATATATACAAGGACGGGGTTCTTATTTAGAGACTCTTTGCACACCATAACCAAATTCTTCCACTTTTTCTTAAGAAATTTTGGACTTCTATAAACTAATATTTCCAAAGATGATACTCTCCAAACTTGTGATTTATTTTTTTGGGGGGGTGAATTTTCGCAAAATTTCCATTATATTACAAGATAAAACTTGGGAAACATGTTTTTTCAGTGTAACAAGTGCTTTTTCCAGCAAAAACTCACCAATTTTGTGAATAAAATCGATTTTTTTTTGGAAATCGACAAAACTCACTGCCAAATACTTAGTCGTCATCAAGTCTCTTTTTAGAAAATAATTAATTTGAAAGATTGCACCAATTCTATTCATTTTAGCAGAAATGATCTCAGAATGGTTAAAAGATGCAGGAGATTCAGTTCAATGAAGATCAAGCAAGTTGCATCCGCTCAGCACGCAGATGGGGAACGTTCATTCTTCAGTGTATATCTGTCAAAATGGTGATGTGGATGACTGATGGTGTGACCAAAAGAATTGTGCGGTCTTGATGTTGTGACATCAATGTGGATGAGATCTAGTAAGTTCATCAGTTTAGGGTTTAGGGTTTACAGGGTTTAGGGCCCCTGCAAATAAGGTTCTCATGAACCACATCCTAAGTGATGATGAATTTTTCATGGTTATAGGTGGGAATGTAGGAATAATTTCCACCTTATGTTGGAATATTGTAAAACACTATATGGACAGAAATGTGATATGGGGTGTGGGTGGAGATGCTCCCAATCTACATATAATATTCAAATCTACATAGGTTTCATTTCATACTGGTGGCAATTTTCACCTATGATATTTCACAGCTTGGGTGAACCAGCACCCTCATTGATACCTTGACCTTCTTGAGTGAGGCCTCAGAGGATTGGCCATAATGTTTAAGCCCAAAAAATGTTAGATTTGAATTCAGGCTCCAGAGACCCTGATTTTTTTGTAAGTATGGGATATTGTAATATTTAGACATAATTTAAATGGATTTCCAGATTTTTACTATGGTACCAATGTGGGTGCTGGTATACCCAAGGACACATGCGTTGGATCTCATAAGAACTCCAGAATTCAGCATCTTAAAGTGAACCTAGTCTTAGGATGTGTAACCTCTCAAAGACAAGAGATGAGGGCACCACGTAAGCCTCATACATTTCCAAAAGGAAGCCCTATTTTAATGGGACATGGGAAGTTTTCGGTCTTGCACGCTTGGGGTAGCATCCAAAGCACGTTGATTTGAACTTAGATTGAATACACTTGCATGATCTCTTTTGTTCCTATTCCCTTGAATAAGGAGGGTCGTCTAACCCCAGCTTGGACCTTTGTTGGGAGCTCCTTTCATAAAATATCTTTCTTTCCTGAGGGCACTGGGTAGGCCAATGGTGGTACATAGGGTGTATTTTAACCCCAACTCAGCGAACCAAAATGAGCTGAGATATAAGGTACTATGGAACAGGCCAGGTAGGGCCCATTCCACCTAGGAACGTATGGATTTCCTTGGGGCGAGACACCGTTTCGTCAGGGGAAACGGGTTCTATTGGATCTCGTTCCAAATCGTTCCCCACCGTTAGATTCACATAACAAAAATGTTCCCTATAGTGTTCCTCACAGTTGGTTCATATCACAAGGGGAACTAGCAAAACCTAGAAGTGGAACCCACAGATGACCACCTGTCCCACCTAGGGAAAAAACCTCAAAAAAAAGTACCTGAATAAGACACCAAAACGGGTTCCCTTCCAAAAGCAGGTGATTAAATCCTCACAAGTTGCCTCTGAGCATATTTCTCCTCGGGCCACCCACTAATCTGCAATAAAAGTGCAAGTACACTAATGGAAGATTCCCTCTGAAACTAGGGTTGGACCCCTACATTTGGCCACCATCAAGTTCACAAAGCCAAACTCTAGAGGAGGCCTCCACCATCCGATCTCAGATACTGAATTCAGACTTAGGGCAAGTGTGCACCTGTTTTGTTTTCAGGCTGCTTGGAAATCCAACCACACATCTTCAAGTTGGCCAATTTGTCCAGCACAACGACCACTTACCAAATAAATGTCTAAAATACAGCAAAGTCCACGCACTGATTTCTTTCGTGGCGAGTTTTTGCCATTTTGAGAAAAATAATATTCGGTTGCAAATTGCGAATTGTTAAAAAAATGTTATAAAAAAATCATCACAAATCGCCACAATTGACCATAAAATGAAAGGATGCTTAAGATTTCCTACTTTTCATATTTTGAGTATCACCAAATTTGTATAAATATAATTATGGATGATTGTCACTTGAGCAACATCACAAAATTGAAAAAAAAAAAAAAAAAAAAAAAAAAATTTTTTTTACATAAAAAAAAAATTATTTTTTTTTTTTTAAAAAAAATATAATAAAAATAAATATATTATTTA
>Ga0116229_10002836_pt1 | contig 28302 bp, 18 predicted proteins | sample S1TSphgellanicum_3_FD_87313 | JGI IMG/M metagenome (GOLD analysis project Ga0116229, IMG submission 87313) | Host-associated microbial communities from peat moss isolated from Minnesota, USA - S1T2_Fc - Sphagnum magellanicum MG | ecosystem: Host-associated > Plants > Peat moss > Unclassified...
CAATTACAATTTCTCTCTCTGATGTTTAGCCAAATTGGGCTAATTCCTACTGTGGATGATCGCCTGTGTGGCTACATTTAAAAACTATATATTAAAAAAAAACCCTGCGCCCAAACTCCATTAAAAAAATAATAAATGGTTCTTTTTTTTCTTTTTTTTCCTTTTTCCAGATTTTTCAAGATTCTGAGGAGCCCAGCGCCCACCACCCTTTGTTGCAGGATTGGTTTTCTCTTTATTTCTTTTTTGCGGCTTTTTTTTTTCTCCTTTTTTAAAATTTCATTATACAAAAGTAGGGGACACAAGCACACATCCAAACTTTATTTTTGGAATTTAAAATAAAGGGAGGCCAGAATAGGTAGAGCAAAAAGCTAACCAACCCACAAAACTAGAACCAACTTTTCTCCCCTTCATTTAAAATTTTCATTTCTTTTATCCTTTAATTTTTTATTCTATTTTTTTTCTAGAAGCAAGAAGAGAGAAGATTGAAAAACCTTGTATCTCCAAAGACAAGTCTTTTCTGAAAAACAAAATGACCTAAATTCGAAATATTTCAAAAATTAAAATCTTGATATTTCTATCATAGGCTCCAGCAGGTATTTAGTATGTACTATATACAAGATTTTTCTTTATAAAAAATTATACCCTCAGATCTGCTTTATAGAGCTAGCTAAATCTTGTTTTGATGATCATGTAACATCACAAAATTGAAAAACTATAATTAATTAAAAATACAAAAGAAAAAAGAAAAAAAAGGAAATCTGTCCAATAGTAAAAACATTGGCAAAATAAATTGGCAAGACAATGAAACCCGCAATGAACTTATGGGATGTTAGTTTCAAGACCTGTGCAACACATGTGAGGTTTTCAGGGTTGGATTGATGTTGGTGCAAAGTTAAATTTGGACACTTTCTTGTATTAAGCCAATGAAATTAGGTCACTACAAAATAATGTTTCCCTTCTCCTATGTCATTGTGGGTTCAAAGCCAGTGAAGAGTGGCAGTACATGCAAGAAACAGAAAGAGCAGGACAAGTGTGAAGCATGGAGTACATGAACTAAGTAGTGTGTAGAACCATGCAGTGACACCTGCAAAGTTCCTTGGGATGTCTAATGTCACGCAATAACTTGCCCGCAGAAATTAAAATCCTAACCCAAATGTGATTAAAAGTTTCTCAATGTTTTTTTCAAAATTTGGCAAAAAAATTTGAACAGGAAATATTTTTTCAGTTTTCATTGCAACAATGTGAAATCTCACACCAAACAAAGGCTACCAAGGATGGACAAAATATTCAAATACTTTGTATTATATAAGAGTTAAAAATCCTTTGCTTTAATTTTCTCCCAATTATTGCAAATTCATCATAGGCAGATGACACAAAAGGTGGGCCACTGAAAGAGCTTTTGTAACACTTTGGACATGATTGGAGCATGAAGGTTTGATGACGCAATTGTTGTCTACTACCGTCTATATTGATGGCCAAACATGTTTGTGATGTCTTCCGTCACGATTGTGTGTTTGTCCTCATAGCTCCACATCTTTGACAAAATCATATTGGTGCAAGTGGCAATGAGTCTTCACCATGCCTGGTTGTAGTCACAAACTTATGGCAAGTTCAAGTACTCCGCAGCCAACACTACTGAGGTTATCACCTTACATCACATTCCCTAAGCAATAGGTAGTGGTTTCAACCCACAGAGTGACCATAACTATATCAGAGTAGTTGCACTCATAAATCAAATGGAGGGAGGAGCTTTTGTCTTGTACTACCCTAAAAGGTCTTGTATTTCATTTTGAAAAATGGGGAAAAGAAAAGCAATGTGGACAGTGCATACCAAAAAAAGGTGTGAACAATTTAAAGAAAGTGAAAGAATCTTCAAGTGATAATTGATCTAACATGCAACTAAAAATGAACTAGGTTTCTTCTTAACTTGAGGGTGTTTGGTCCAATGTTTTCAGTTGTCAAAAATAATCATTGCCTATGGTTTGCTGATAATGGGATCCTAGTGTAAACTTTGGGGCTAAGGGTTCATTTCCATGATTGTTGGTCAACCATTGTTTGTATTGTTCCACATTGAGTTTGCTGAGGTTTCCATGTAAAATGTTGATGCACTTGTCCATTTTTTTAGTACATTTCCCAGTTATATAGTGCGTGGCCCCCATATCTCCCAAGGCATTAGACTTAAATGAACTAGGAACCTTAGCTCTAAAACTGATTGTCTAGGTGAGAAAAATTATTAGGCTGATGATCTCTAGTTGCAATAACTCTTTACACCTGCAAGGTGTTGGTTTTGGCCTAGTGGGTTGAGTAGTAGGGATGAGAACATAGAAATGCTTTTTGCCATTGTTTCATTGAATTGAGAACCTTTGGATAGTGGGCAAGCAAAGCTTCATGAAAATGCACCCTAATCGCATCAAATAATTTATTTATCATGCAAAATTTGAGTTCAAGTAATTATTTTCTGAGTACTTTGTATTGATCTTTGGTTTCCACACCTTTGGATGAGTAGCTTGTTCAGTGGAGAGCTGTCTGGTAACGTGTATATTATATGTAATTTTTAGCTGAGTATTGGTGAGAATGTTGTGACTTTGAATTTTTGACTCTCAAGTACATCAACAAATCTTCTACCATGAATGTTTTGATTGATTTGGTGCATTGGAGGAAGCACCAAATCTTTGGGAAAATTTGTGTGTTTGACAATCTAGAACATACTTGTGATTTACAATCTTCAAAGGCGGAATTCATAAGGATACTGAAGATCATAAAATTGTTCTAACTTATTATTCTTGACAACTGCCCTGGCATATTTTGATCATGTCTGAATCAGGGATATTCACTTCAGAGGGGTGTTTTCCTTTTCTTCAATTTTGATGCAACCAAAATAGTGATCATGCAAATCTGGCTATATATATTTATATTAATTAATGTAAGGGCCACTGGGTTTCTTCAATTGAAATTTCATGAGCTGGCAACTTTTTAAAAATAAGAGTCTTTTGGGGTATTTAGTTGCCAATTTTCAAATTTTTAAAAAAAATTGCCAGTTTTTTGTAGTAACTTCTAGTAGGTAGAAAAAAATATAGAATGATGCTTAAATTTTTTCAATCTCATTTTTTCTTTTAGCCAGATTTGGCTACATTGTCTTATGGATGATTGCTAGCTCAGCCACATCACTAAATTGAAACAAAAAAAAGCACTGGTAACAGCTGTGCCAATTATGGCAAGTTTACAGGAGAGCTAAAAAAATGAAAAATATTCCTTGAAGGTCCCAAAACTAGACTCACAATAGCTTTGAGTGAACATTCCTTACAAATGTGGGACCTAATGCAAAAACAAGGCTACAGGTTACATTGTCTCCCTCATCTCTCTCCCTTCAGGAAAAGTTAATTAAAAGAAAATATCATTGAGACAAGATCAGAAGCTTCTTATTAGGTCCATATATGCTTGTCCCAATATTCAAATAACCCCCCAACTTCCCATAGCCACCGCCCACGCGGTGACCATTGGTGACGGTGGACTTCAAATCAAGGAAAATATTAAGTCAGCCAAAAGTCTTAAATGCCAGTCTGCTGCCCTTCGCCTGGTTCAGATGTAAATGGGTGATACCCAAACATGTTTTGGATGAATTGGACATGTTATGGGTACTAGGCATGTGATATATAGCATGCTACTTAGCATGTTATGCATCCCTTGGTACCCATGACATAACATAACATGTTACCCATACACAATCATCCACCTCCGTTTCATTACTGACATTTAGTTAGCACAAGGGTACCACCCTGGGCTCTCATTGGCACAATGGTTTGATAACCCTTGCTCGGGGTGAAGATTTCAAAACTAAGGTACTCTCTGTGTGACAGAAAAGAGGGCATCTGGATTGTCACAAGGGATGGTTACATCCGGTAACCATTTCAAGTGCACTGATTATTGTGAATAGTCTCTGTATGATCCTGGCAATCTCAATATATATATATATATACTTTCATACGTTCCCATTGCCATATCCGGCTAAATCGTCTCATGGATGATCACCACTTGACCAACATCACAAAAATTTTATTGTTTTTTTTAATTATTTTTTTTAAAAAAACACAGGGCCCCAGGCAATCATCCATTTTTGGGAGGAAAATATTAATCACTCCAAATGCAGACAGGGAAAAAGAATGCAGGAGCAGCAATTTTGTAGTTCTGACATTTTAAGACCTTTAGCCGATTTAATATTTTCCAGAAATCAATAATGTTGAAATAGGGTACTATTTTTTTTATTTATTATGTGAGCTGTGTGATGGGTCAATTGTGTTCTTAATGCTGGCTTCTTCACATGAAATATTTGCACTCTTTTTGTTCAATTATGAGTCACAGGAAAGCAGCACTTATTTTGACTTTGCTTTAAAAGCTCTTGTGCTGCTGCAGCAATTGCTGTGTGTAATAAGTATTCGCAATGCATTTCTAAAAGTGATTTTTTTAACAAATATCCTGTGCAGTGTTTTATTTTTTTCGAATTTGTGAGGTTTGGCGATTGTCCACGAGAGGACTTAGCCATTTTTGGCTACAGGTTACAATAGAAAGTAGGAAAGTTTAGGAATCCTACTATATTTTTGCCACAATCTAGAACCTGCTGTTTATATACGGCGATTTCAAATTTTTGTCCCCTCATGTTATTATAGCCACTTTGAGCCCTTTTGTCCAAAAACAGCCTTTATATCTGTTGTTGCACTGGCTTTTTTTCTGGTCTCCAGGCTGCAAAACATTGATTATCTGCAAGGTTTTCTTTTTCAGATTTTTTATACACAAATATTTGGTAAAATTTTCTCAAAAACAGTAGAATTAGTTGAATTACCACTAGGAAAAAAAAACTTTCCCATTATTTTGCCAATTATTTTGTCAAAAAAATGACAATTTTTCAATTTTGTGATGTTGCTCAAGTGACATCCATAAGAAGAATATTTAACCAAATTTGAAAATATCCCCCAAAAATAAAAATAGAAAAACCTTAAGCACCCTTTCATTGTTGTGGAGAATTTTTAGAAGTTTTATTCTTTTTTTGGCGAATCATTTTTCAAAAAAAGGGAAATTTGTGAAAGAGTATCCTTTTTTCAGAATACTTTTCGCAAAATGACGAAAACTTTGCCACAAAAGAAATGACTGAGGTCATGTGGTCGAAAAAGTAAAGGAAAAAGAAGACCCCCCAAAAAAAAAAAAAATCCTCCTCCTATTGCTGCGAAGCTCGCTGTGCGCCGCAGCTACTGCTGCTTCCTTCCTTGCTTCCTTCCATCTGGATTCTGCACCTGCTTCTGCAGCAGCAGGCAGCACCACCCCTTGTTCTTCTATTATTCTTTTTCTTTCGGTTTTGGGTGACCATAATGAAGACGATGATGCAGATGATGACGCGAGGAAGCAAGCGCACAGTGATGATATGACATGACTCCTCTCTCTCTCTCTCTCTCTCGCGCTTCTCTCTCATCATCAAGCACCCATCTCTCCCTTCCTCACTCCCTCACTCACACCCTGCTCAGCTGCTGCTGCTGCACTAAAGCCGATGTCAGAAAGGAAAGATAAAAGAGACGATCCACAAATTCCCGCCGCTCCAGCAGCCGACCTTTCGGCTTCGCTAAATTTTGGCTTTCAGTCCAAGAAGAACTGGTGGCGCTGCAGCAGAAAGGGATTGCAGAAGAAGCTCATCAACAGGATTGAAGCTGCTGGCTTGCTTCTTTCTTTGTTCTTTCTTTCTTTTCTTTTTTCGCAAAAGCAGTGGTTGCGCGGGCGTCGGAAAAGCCAACATGCGCTTTCACTGCATGTGCCATGCGGCCGCCATGCCGCTCACGTTGTTACCTCTCTCAAGTGGATCTATTCTACTCTCTTTTTTTTTGGGCTCTTTTTTGGATTTTCTCTTTCTTTTTGCCAGTTACTAGCACTGTTCTTTTTTTATTGCGAATTTTCTCCACTTGGCTAACTTTTTCAGAAAATGGGAAAAAAAAAACACGAAAATTTTGTGATTTCTAACGATTTGTTTCCAGAAAATGAAGAAAATCACGAAAATTTTGTGATTCTAACTAATTCTTTTTCAAAACGAAGATTTTTTTATTTTTATGATTTTTTTCTCAGAAAATGAAAAAAAATGATAATTTTGTGAGTTTTAGGGATTTTGTTTTCAGAAAATGAAAATAACACGACAATTTTGTGAATTTTTTGGATTTCTTTTCAGAAAATGAAAAACAACACGAAAAAATTGCGAGTTTTAGGGACTTTTTTCGCCATTTTTTGAAATAACAATAATTAAATTAGTCACACCTAGACCTAGGCACTTCCTAGGTCGCCACTTGTACCACACTTCTGTAAAAAATGCTTCCATCCCAGCTAGGACAGTTGCCATTTGACGCTACTTAATGCTGGGGATCCTGGCCTACTTGAGGAATTTGACCCAAAAAAAACCCTACTTACTAGGCAGTGCCAGGGTTTTGTTTTTTCAATTTTGTGGCTTCTAAAGTTTTGCCAATTTTTTCAATTTACACTCAAAATAATTTTTTCCAATTCTTTTTGGTCACCACAGTGCAAAAAATCCGCCAAACCGAAAAATGCCACTGGCTAGCTTAAAAAACTTTAAAGGTGCACTAAATGAATAAATAAATAACTACAACAAAAGCAATGGGTTTTTTATTTGATTTTTTCAATTTTGTGATGTAGCTGAAGTGGGGATCATCCACAACATGATTTGAACAAATCTGGCTATTATAACCATAAAAAAATGATAATAAAAACATTTAATACCTCCTTCTATATTGTTGGTTACCCTAATGGAACTAGAGTTTCTTTTTTTTGGCCCAATTTTCCCACCATCATGACCAAAAAAAAAGTGTGGTGCAACTCAAACAAAAGTTTTCTTTGGGAAAAAATGGCCTCAAGCAATCTTGGGGGGGGGGCAGGGGGAAGTTTTGCCAATTTGCAAAATAAAAAATGGCTCATCAACATCAAGGATTCTTTTGGATTGACCTAAATTCACCAAAGTTTGAACCAATTTTTTTAATTGCCAGATTTCTACAATAGCTTCTAGCATGTAGCCACAATATAAAAGGATTTTTTAAATTTATTTGTCAAATCTGTATTGTAGCCAAATCTAGCTAAATCTTGTTGTTAATGATGGCCAATCTAGTAACAACACAAAAATGATATATATTGGCCTCAAGTCACCATATTTCGACTATAGGTTCCAACATGTTATCAAACTAAGGCAAAAATGTAATATTTTTCTAATCTCCTCTTTGACATGTAGCCAAATGTGGTTAAGTCTTTTTGTATATGATTTGCTAAACAACATACCTCCAAAAAAAATTTAAAAATAGGAGAAAAAACTTGAATGGAACAAAATATAGAACCTGATGATTGCTCACAAATCCATTTTTTCTTTTGCAGAACTTGGCAATTTTTAAACCAAAAAAATATTTATGTTTCAAAATTTGGAAATTTTCATTTATGGAAGATTTCCTGTTTTCTTTAATTTTTGTGATCTAGCTGAGTCAACAAGACGATTTGGCCAAATTTAGCTACATAAATATTTAAGAATATGAAAATGAAAGTATTTTAAGCATCCTTCTTTATTGTTGGCTAACCTATTGGAACTCAATATAAAATCTGGAATTTCTTAAAACAAAACTTCACAATTAGAAAAACCCAAAAACCAGTTTTTTGTTGACATTTTGAAATAAAACCACCAAAAAATCTTAATGTTGAGTTGCTTTCAGTTTTTTTTTTTCCTGAATTTTTTTAAGTAGGAGCAAACATTGAACATCTCAACCTTAAATTAGCATTTATTGGTGACAATTTTGAATAACTATTTAGAGTTTTCCTCCAAACTACAACAAAGTGGCAACAGACTGTTGTGGGCACTTGAAAAGTGGCAACATTTTTTCCAAAATCAAAATTTCACTGGTTATTTTGCCAATAAGAAAACATTAAACAGAAGCTACATCCCCAAGTTGCATTTAGAAACTAGCTTAATTTTTTTTCACAAAACTTTGGAACTTCCTCACATATCAAGTAAATGATGCAAGTGGAGCGTATCACGCAAGAGCTGCACATACACAAAAGAAGGCCCATTCCCCAAGGTGTTAATACATGGTAGGCTCACCTTTCAAGTTATTTTTAGCTTAGTTTGTGTAGGTGAAACTTTTAGCCTAGGCTAGGCTAGCAAATAGATTAGGGTAAGTTAGGTTAAGCAAGTTGGTAGTTAGGTTAGGTCATGGCCTGCCTTCCATGTGGTGGCATCTCATGGTCAATGGATATGTCTTTCATTAATGCATGTGGAATGAAAATAGTCATGGAAGAAGACATAGTTGTCAATGTCATGGTTATGACTAGACTTGACATAAAAAACATGATTGGAAAGTCATGCATTCATATGTAGTCATAAATGGCATACCTATATGTAATTGTTTATGCAATCATAAAAACCATGTTTTCTATTAGTGGAGGGCATTGCCCAATCTAAAGCTAAACCGTTCAACAATTCAAATGAACAATGGAAATTTTGCTACTCCCATAGGATGAGCTCTTCCGCTCATGCAAAGGGCATTACAATTTTCACACGCAACTTTACACGTGCTAAAGCAACCTCCAACTACACAATGAAAAATCCTTGGAGTGCTTTACCAATCCCATTCTCCCATTCCTATTAGGGGTCCCTCTCTAAACAAGCGCTCATGTGTCTAATGTCCTCTAAAGAACCCCTATTCTTAGTCTCATAGGCGTCATGGAATTTGCCTTTAGCTAGCTCCCATGGGGTCCTCCATTGCTCTTTTGCTTGCCACCTTCAGATCTTTGGGTGTCCTTTGGGTTTCGAACATACTTTTGGCCATCTTGTAATCTGCCTTTCTTTAAACCTGTTGGGGTCTTTCAAGTGAGTGACGCAAGCACACCCGAGCAAGCATATTTACAATAACACAATTAAGCACACAATACAACAAGGGGTGTGTCACACATACTGTGGCCTTGCCATTTACATTAAAAAGTATCTTAAGGCAAAAGAAGAATTATGGAAATTCAAATATTTCAGCATGCAAAAAATATAATCTTCAAAAAATCGTCTAAAAGAAACCAAAATCCTTCAAGATATTAGAACTCTATAAATAATCTCAAGTTTCATCACAAGCCAAAATATCATCTTTCAGAAATCCTCATATAAAAATAGACCTGTTACCAAGGGGCCAAAATCCTTAAGCTCTATTAGAACTCTATAATGAATCTAAACACAATATCCTTGCCTTGGTGGGCAAGGCCAATAAATCAAACAATATAGCAACAGTAATATAATACCATAGAATTGTGCTTTGAAGTTAGTGAATATTGAGGAAAATTGTATGCATAATCTGGCACAGTACCTTAATTTTTTTGTAGCAACCTGACCCGCTTCCTGTGCCAACAACAAATTGGCAAGAACACACCATCAATTTCCTTAAAAAGTTTTATTTTGATTTTTAAGGAATTCCAATGATGAAATTACTCAAAATTCAATCACTCCTGAATTGCAGGTCTAAAATAGGTAATAGAAAATCATCTCAGTTCATCCCTAGTTGGGGAGGGTTTTTCAAACAGAACCATGCACACATGACAAGGTCCCTTGTTTTGGGAGATCTCAACATGACAAAACAAACAATCCCACTTCCTTAATAGATATGAAGATTTTCAGCATTTGTGTTATATTTTACTTTTCACCATAAGTAGCATTGTTAACCCCTTAAAATTCCAGCCTACCCCAAGGTTCACATCTAGTTCAAACTGCAAAATTTATTTCAAGCCTCAAAGCTCCTCACCATGCATCATTTGTTAGAAACCAATCATAGAATCTTGAAGGAACAATCACAATTTGTAGGTTCTTTTTGCAGGGGATGGGTCTTTCTCTTCATACCCTTTACCAATTTTCAATGGCCCTGCACTTGGGCCTCTAAACCTTAGCAAGGTGCCTGAAATTGCACAACGATCTAAAGATAAACCCTTTTCCAACCCTTCTCCTGTGCAAAGAGAACCCTTGTGGAGCCTACACTTGTGGTAGCCAAGAATATAGAAGGATTTTGTTTTTTCTAACTTTCATATCTAGTATATAGCCAAATTTGGCTAAATTATTTGTCTGGATGATCGCCACTTTGACTACATCACAGAATCCTTAAAAGAAACCCTGTTCCACCAGAGAAACTTTAAAGCATGTGAACTTAATAGAGGTCATTTACTGTATTTGCTACCTCCCACGAAATAATGAATGAAATTCACAATTATTTAAGGTAAACTTAGGCTTTTAATTACATCGCCATTGACTTTAGCCCAATTTATTGTTTCCTCACCTCACTTGTAGGCCATAAATAGCTTGACTTTAGAAGTTTAATGGGGGTGATTGCAGGAACCTACACTACCTAGTATGCAAGGGAAAAAAGGTATTAAGATCATGTCTTTTTCTTTGGAAATTGGGAGAAATAGTTGCATTTGTGGGAGACTCCCCCTAGCACTTGAGTCATTGATGAAGTGACATTTGTTTGTGCTTTTTGATTTGAACTGAAGTTATTAATTAATACAACTTGTTGTTATTAGTTAGTAATAAATTTATAGGTCTGGACCAATATTTATAGCCCTCACCCCGCTCCCACATGCCTTCACTGCTTCTTGTTGTTACTGGTGGAAATAGTTGATCTTCATTACATGACCTAGTGTCCTGAGCTATTTAATAAATACTTCCACAAAGACACAAACCCTCAACGACCACACCATTTCTTCCTTTGGAAATTGCATGGCAATGACCTGTTTCCATAGCTGAATTTTTTTTTAAAACATATTTTTTTAAATATTTATAAGAAACTAGTATTCATATCATATCCATAAGAGTTTTTTCTTTCAAATTTTCTATGTAACTAAAGTGTTGATCAATCCATAAGAAGATTTTGCGAAATTTGGCTGTAAACCAGATATGAAAATGATTTTTTTTTTAAATTGTAAAATCACAAAAATCATTTCAATTTCCCATTCCTAATTTGATTTTTTTGGGAGAAAAAATTTCAAAAAATGATATCAAAGTTTTGACACAAGAAACCCTGATCTCACCCCTATGACTAAAATGCAAAGAAATAAACACCTCTTGACATAACAGTTCTGCCCTTTATGCCAAATTCAAACAAAATCATGAGGGATGATAGAATTGTGTAACATGGTCAAGTAATTTAATTCCAAAATTAATTTAATCAAAGAAGCACCCTAGTGATTACAGCTGACATTTCCAGCTGCAACTCACACATTCCTTTCTAGAACACCTCAAAGAGTACAGCTTAAGTCTCCAGCTGCCATTCACATATTGGCTCCTCCAATTTCAAGCAAGAAATTTATCTCAAAATCCTACACACAGATGTGAAAGTCTCTTTCTCCTTGGGTGGAGCCAACAAAGGCTGTGAGGGGTGCTTTTTGGCCACATTCAGCCACTCACACATCACATGGGCTTTGCCAGGGTCGCCAATGCACACAATGCCCATGCAATGTGTGAGGAGTAAGCAATGCCAGGCGTGGATCATTACTACCTGTCAGGTCATGAACTTATACATACCTGAAAAGCAAATGTTAACATTTAGTTTGCCAACTAAGAATGATTGAGTGGAACATTCCCCCTTCTTCTTATAGTACAGCCCTAATAGACTCACAAGAGAACATTCCATTTTGCAAAACATCCCCACGTTCAACGAGAAATTGTGTTTGGTAATTTCAGCAATAAGGGTTTCTTTCCCTTAGGCTGCAGTGATCACAGTTATACACAATGTGCTGTGATAACAACAGTCTAATTGTTTACAAATTATGGACTTGTGAACACAAGAGGTTTGCTATTGTTTAGTATTGGGGTTGTTGGGGTTCAATTTTTAACTTAATGAACAAGTACGTTTGTAAATGTATTGGGAGGTTGGGCGTTCGTTCAGTTAGAGGAAGGTAGGGAACGGGGTTTCTTTTTGTTTAGTGTTTGGGGCGTTTTGGGACTTTTATATAGGGTATCCAGAACATTGGTAAAAACTTTGTTGACCATTGGGCATATATAAGGTCCATTCAAAAGAAGAAATTGATCACAATATTGAAGCAAAACTTAATAGTGTTCCAAAGCTTAATTATAGGCTCATCAATTACCACAAACAAGGAGCCCTAGCTTAGGATATTGAGAATTGAAATATTAATGAGTCACTTAAAGCTCATTTTTTGTAAATTCCCTCCCTATTGTGTGTACATATTTTCCTTCCAAAAACATTTCAACACATTCATAAGCATTTGGGCAAACTTCAACACAACTCATAGTTTTTCTTTGTTACAAATCAATTTTCTCACCATGTCCTCTCTAAAAGAAGAAGCAAATTTGATAGCATTCCAACGTCTTCTAGAAAGGTTAAGTTTTAGTTCAAAGACCTTGACAGATAAAGTAAAGAACAATATAATAGTGCAAGAAATAGCCATAGAAGGATTGCAATCAGATCTAATTAGAACAACAAAAGTGCAAGACATTAACATAAAAAGTTTATAATCAATTTTAGTTAGAACAACAAAAATGCAAGAAAGCAACATCAAAAGTCTTATAATCAAAACTAGTTAGAGCAGTAGAAATGTAAGAAATTAGCATAAAAGGCTTACAATCAAATTTGAAAAGCAAGGCGAAGATACAAATGTTGAAAAAAGATATTGGAATTGAGGCTTTGGACAAGATTTACAATCAAAAGTATAAGCAATATATATATATATATATATATATATAAATTATCGTTGGGTTTCCAAGTTTGTAGTCCCAAATTCTCTACCTAGCAACTCAAAAAGGGGTAGATTTAGTGAGCTCTTGCTCCACATGGATCGAGATTTATTCCCACAACTTGCGTAACAATAGTAGACCACAATTTGGTTTGGGAAGATTTTTCAGAATTCTACAATTTGTACTCTAGCTTTAACAAATTAAAGTAGCATATAGTTTAAAGATATCTAGACCTAACAATTTTTTTGTTCTCTTGAGTAGATTTTAGGAAAAATAAAGGTGTACCTTTAGTAAAGGCAAAGCATTATCCACCTACTAGCTAGAGGCTAGGGCTAGGAGGAAAGGGGAATCCATGATGTTACATGTGTTTTACAAGAAGTGAAGTGGAGTGACTATGGACCAACAACCTAACACCAACCAAGAAAACATCCCACCCAAGTTAGACCCCATACGTAAGCCCACAAGGGCTACCAAAACATCAACAATGAGTGTGAAAAGGTAGTGGACAAATGAAGCACATGAAGAAGCAATGGATGCAATAGAATGTGGCAACAAGACATTGAGGCAAATAAGTAGGTTGTGGAGCATACCTTTAAGCTCTCTATCTAACCATTTAAATGGTAAAACACAAACAAGGAAAGTCGGGGTAGGGGGAATACTAATAGTAGAAGAAGATGTTGTTATAATTACTTGGATTTTGGCTATGGGGTTCAAATTTTTAAGGAATACCAAAATATTGTCACGGTGTCACCCTTTTTATCTTCTTTTACATACTTTTATTTGACCATGTAAAAACAAAAAATGGATGAGATCGATGGAATCTACAATTATAATGGTTTAAAATATGGTACTTATAAAATATTTGACACATTTTGATTCATTGGTATTGATGGGACCAAAATATAAGACAAAAAAGGATTGCATTAAAGACTAGGTCCTTTTTGTCTTTAGTGGTACACTTTAAAGAATTTGGACCCCATGTAAAAAATAAGTCTATAAATTAACTTACAACAATTCAAGCTGAAGGGTAGCAAAAATCACTCAAACCATACCAACACCATTTTGGGATGGAATTCCAAGAAATAACCGGTGGTAGTAATTCAAGTTGCACCATCTAGATTTGTTCATTCGTTAAGCTAAAAGGTTGAAGGTATCTGAAGCACAAGGACTAATTCAATAGTCTTGCCAAACATTCTACAACAACCTACAATTATTATATAACAAACATAACTACCATGTAGACCACATATGGAACAATGATGAAATTGGAATTCAAGCAAGTAGACAAGTAAAGGCCAAAGTCCTAGCAAAACATGGTTCACACTGTGTCTACAAAACCATTCCCAAATCCAAGGAACGGCTCACTATGAACTATGGGATCAATGTTGTGAAAAGATTTTTGCCAACATTCTACGTATTCAAAGGTGAAAAATTACAACAAGACTATATCAAAGACTGCAAACCAAGCAAATGTATGGCAATGTAAAAGAAGGCTTGGATGATAGCCTATTTGTTCAAAAAGTTCTAAATTTTTTCAAAAGGTTAGTTCTCAATGGGATCTTTTTAACCAATTATCACCTACCAATTATGGATGGCCATGGATTCCATGTTACTCTACAAGCAATAGAGCAAGCTCATCAGTTTGGCTTAAACATGGTTACCTTATGGTCCCATATTTCACATGTTTTACAACCCTTGGATGTTTCATGTTTCAAACCATTCAAAATTGCATTCAAGAAAAAGAGGGATGTAGCCATGGTAAGAAACAATTACATAGAACCAAACAAGGTCACATTAGCTAGATGGATAGACATAACATTGGACCAATCATTATCAAATATATATATCAGATCTGGGTTTAGGGTTATAGGGATTTAGCCACTGATTCCAAAGGCCATGGATGAAAAATTTGGCCTTGTAAAAATCTACACAATAGAACCTACAAACATGGAAGAAACATAACAGTCCAATTCAAAATTTAAAGGAGAGGAAAATCAACAATGGGTTGAAAAGTTAGATGTTGAATAGTTTCTTAACATAACAACCATAGTTGAGGCTATAAACATAACTACTAAGGTAGATATACTAGAAGAACCTCATTACTATGAGGAAATGCCTCATAACCCTATTGTAACATTAATGACAAGACCAATGCTCAACCATTCTTACACTAATGGTTAACCTAGAAAACCCCTTAGTGGAAGAAGAAGAAAAAATAAATTAAAATCCACTAAGCTCAACACAAGATTCCATGTCCATTCACAACCTTTTAGTGTTGCCACATTTGCCTACAAAACAAACAAGAAGGAGAAAGCAATTAGTTGATTACAACATGTCACATGTAGTAATTTCTGAAAAGTACTTGAACATTATGGCTAAAACAGTAATAAATGATATTAAAGAATGTAAACAAAAAAAAAGGAAGAGAAACGGTCCAAGAAGGCAATTAAAACCTTGATTATTGTTGAGTGGGCAACTCAAAAATCCATTGAAAAACAAACAAGGGCAACTTTCATTCAAGCTTGGTCTCCAATTGCAATTAAAGATGTTGGGGATCAATTTCATAACAATTTCACAATAAGGTTATGAGCTAGCCCATATGGGTATAGAGGTGTTAACCTTGGTGCCATTACCCAAACTTAAAGGGTTGTTAAAATAAGAGCAAGGATAAGGATGCAAGTTGTTGGACATGTTCCGACTAGGCACAACATTGTTTCTCTTTATTAAACAATAGAAATAGGGGGGTGGATTATAGGAAATGCACATCACAAGGTGATCAATCACATTATATTAAGAGGATCAAAGGGGGAAACGAAGATCACCATGGGCCAAGAAACAAAAATTGATCAAAAGCAATAAGAGACAAACATCACCAAGGTCGACAACACTTGATGATTCATCAGAAGGAAGAGATCACCACATAGAATGTGACTTGCACCACATACAATGATGTTTGTGTGAAGGGTAACAACCAATTTATCAAAAGGAATGAACAAACATCACTAGGGCCAACAAACAAGAATTGATCAAAAGGGGAAACAAACATCAAAGGGGGTAGCAAACAAAATCTGATCAAAAGGAGGAGATGAACATTAAGGGGGGCAACAAATGAAAACTGATAAAAAAGAAGAAATGAATTAATCCAAGGTTGATAAGCAAAAATTAATCAAAAGAAGAGACGAACTAAACCAAGGTTGGCAACCAAAAGGAAGAGATGAATTAATCAAAAGGAGGAGACAAACATCACCAAGGATACCAAACAAGAATTGATCAAAAGAGGAGATGAACATGGCTACCAAAAACTAGTAAGAAGGAGGAAATGAATTAAACTAGGGCCAATAACACACTCCCAAGTTCTTTGATAGATTCAAATGTGAATCTAAAGTGAAAACAATGGAAAGGTTACAAGTCGGGGCACACTCCCTGGCTCGCAACACTTGGGGGTAGAGGGGCGTGCTAAAGCTCCGGGATGGGGACTAAGAAAAGTGACAAGCAAATCAATTATTCATACAAACCTACACAAACAAAACAACAAATTGGTTAGTGCATAGTTGGAGCACTTTTGGTGCACGGATGAGCCATAAACAAACACAAACTCACAAAATTCACCATGGCTTGAACTTGGGGGAAGCCACCACCTTCCCCCTTATAGTATTCTCTGTGCTTAGCCATAGGGTCAACACCCAAATGTCATTTTGTCCCGGGACTCCTGTAACTTTGGAGGCCCATAACTTTGTGTGCAAACCTCCAATTGAGGTGAGGTCTAAAGCAAAGTTGTAGCCTTTGTCGAGATCTTTTTAACAATATGTGGCACGCCACCTTCACACAAGGAAATTGGGGCAATTCCCAACGTTTAGTGGTCGGGAGTCAAATTGCCAATTTGACTCATGGACCTTCTTTTGGCCATAACTTATGTTTTAATAACCCAAATGGGTCATGCGAGCCCATTTTAAATATCTAAGTTCCAAGAAATTTCTAATGATATAAGGAACTTCTCAATCTAATGAATTTTGACCCCTACAACCGCCTCTGAAGATTTGGGAGTCCATTGGGATTCCAACTCCCAAAGTGGGAGCTCATTTTGGAGTGTGCGAGTTCATTCCTTCACATTCTCTTACACTCCTAGAAGCATGAAATGTGACTCTTGAGCTCACTCTTAGCCCACACCTTTGCAAGCCCTTGCTTTGATCACGAGCCCATGGTTACGAACCCAAAACTAGGGTTGCAACAGTCAACAAGCTATAAAAGGAAACAAATTGAACTGGGGTTGGTAAAAAAAAGGAGGAGAAGAACTAATAAAAAAAAGGAAACAAAAATCACTAGGGACAACTGCAAGCAAGAATTGATTAGAAGAAGAGATGAACATGGTTAACAAAAACTAATTAAAGAGAGGAGACGAATTGAGCCAAGTTTGGCAAGCTACAAAAGGAAGAAACGATTTGAACTAAGGTTAGCCAATTGTAAGAAGAGGAGATGAATTGATCTAAGGTCATCAAGCTATAATTGGATTAAGTAAAAGGAAGAAATGAACTGAATTAAAACGGACGAACAAAAGGAGGAGATGAATTAATCAGAAGGAAAAGATAAACTAAACCAAGGTCATCAAGCAAAAGGAGGAAATGAACTTATCAGAAGGAGGAGACAAATTGATTAGAAGGCGGAAAAAAGGAGAAGATGAATTGATTAGAAGGAGGAGAGAAGGAAGAGACAAACTAAACCAAGGTCAGCAAGTTGCAAGAGGAAGAGACAAACTAAACCAGAATTGGCAAGCAAGAGGAGGAAATGAACTAAATTAGGATCGGCAAGTAAGAGGAGGAGATGAACTAAACCAGGACTGGCAAGCAAGAAAAGGAGACGAACGTCACCAAGGCCAACAATAATTGATAATTAATCAAAAGGATCATCACACAAGGTGTGACCTACACCACACATAATGATGCTTGTGAGGGGTGTAGCAACCAATTAATTAGAAGGAGGAGACGAACATCACTAAGGCCGGCAACAAAAACAATATTGTCGTAGTAGATGCAACAATAAAGGAGGAATGGAAGCTTGTGGTGATAGTGCCCATCTATGTTTGAATTTTAGGTTATCGTAAACATTATAAACTTGATTACCGTTGATCTAAAGCCCTAAATCTAAACAAATTTTTGAATCGTTGATGAAATGTGAACACGATTACATGGGGAACGCAGTTGGGACATAATTTATAAATGTTTAGTAAACAAATGGATTTTGATAATACATGAGGAATTTTATCATTGGTCATAAGGTGAGACTTACTTGGAATTAAGGCAGTAGGTGTATGGTAAATTTTTTTTCAAGTGGAATACCTTCCTAACTTTGGAAAGGCATAAATTTCACAATTCTAAACAAAATTAGATAATTTAAAAGCTAAATGGTGCATCCATAAAGGGGCTACAAAATGCTTTTAGACATTACAAGAAATTGAGTAATAACTAACATGTTATTGAATGAAAACCCATTAAGTGTTTACTTGTAGGCATGTCTACCCTAGTCATGTTAGGAATTTTGGAAACATATGTTCTCATGGAAAAAAAAAGATAGATGTCGTTGTATGGCAAGTCACAATTTGATTTGTAGTTCTTGGAGCTTTAAGATGATTATGAGCGCAACTATTTAAAAACAACCTTACTGGCAAAATTTGTGATCATAATAGCCAAATGGAAAGATGTCTTAAAAATACCCTTATATTGGCTTACCCCAATTAGTACATTGGGCAATGCCGTTTTGCCAAGGCATTACCTTACACCTAGATTGACGTGCTCCTAAGTCCTTGGTTAGTCCCAACTTGGGACTAATTTGTTCAAGTTGCGAAATTGGGAAGGACTCGGGGCACACTCCCAACTTCCAGCACTAAAGGGGGTGAGAGGGGCGTGCTAAAAGCTCTAGGATTAGACTAGGAAGAGGGACAAGCTACTTAGTTATTCGGCCCTGCATCCAAACCCAACCAACAAGTTGGTTATAACTCATTTTGCACCCTTTTGGTGTTGGGACTAGCCACGGGCAACCTTGGACTCACTTGACTCACCACGGCTCGGACTTGGGGGAAGCCACAACCTTCCCCCATATAGTATTCTCTGCATCTCACCATCGCACTTGCATCCAAATGGCACTTTTTCTTGGGACTCCCAAAGTGGAGTCCCGAAACTATCCTGGTTTGGCCTCCTGGGACTTTGGGCGTTCATAACATCTCGCCCCAACCTCGGATTGGGACGAAGTCTAAAGCAAAATTGTAGCTTTCCTCAAGAACTTTCCAACGGTGTGTTGCACTTCACCTGCACACACCGGGATCGGGTCGATTCCCGACTTTTAGTGGTCGGGAGTCAAATTGTCAATTTGACTCCTGGCCCTTCTTTTGACCATAACTTGTGTTGCAGATGTTTAAATGGCTCATGCGAGACCATTTTGGACATCTACACTCCAAGACCTTTCCAACGGTATAAAGAATGCCTAAATGCAAGGTGTTTTGACCCCTGCAATTGCATTTTGAGTTTTCGGGAGTCCTGGAGGTCTCCCAAGTCCCATTTTCAGGAGCGAGAGTGGCGACCTCACATTTCCCTCCAAGTGGGGTTGCATCATAGATACCCCCCCACATAAGCAAGTTGGGCTGCATACAATGATCCTACATAATATATGAATTCATCAATTCATTTGGATTATGGTTTACCTTCCACATGGGTTGGTTCACAACTAAGGTTTATATTAAAGTTAGTTGGGTATCAAGTTTTGGTTGAATATTAACCCAAACATACATTTGGGTATGGGGTTCTATGACTACTGGACCTTGGGCAATAATTTTTTTTTATATACATTACTTGAGCATGCTTCTATTGTCCCATTCACACATGCAATTCCCACACCTAGGCCCAAGGCCTTGTGCTTTGCAAAATTTGTGAAATGCATCGATGGAGTGCGCATCACATACCAATGCAAAGCATTATCACATTAAGCTTTAGGGTTAGAAATTTTAGGTTAAAGTTTTGCTTAGGTGGGCTTTGATTTGGTTTGAAAATTGTTGATGAAAGAGTTGTTGGTTTGTGGCTTTGTGTAGTTAAGTTTGAAGTGTTTTGTGCTCTACATTTCTTAATATTTAATTTTCATTATCAGTTTACAATGAATGCAAATAGTTGAATTTTTTAATGAATGGAATGACAAAAGATGGGGAGGGATTTTCTTTATTTATAATCAATTATGATGTTAACATTGGTTAAGCCCAGGGGCTTGGGAGTGGTGATGGTGGGCTTGGATCTTAAGTAGGTCTTAATGAAATAGTTGTTTTTGATAGAGAGTTTTGTGAAGATAACTTGGAGATTCTTGAAGCTGAAGTAGTTGCATGGCAAGAGGAACTACTTGTTCAATTAAATCTCAACCAAAAGTTATGGATCACATGGCAAAAATCAACAAGTGCATGAACATTTCCAAACTTAATGACCTTAATGTTATTGTGGATATTTGTAAGTTTCAAAAAATGAAATGCATTCTAAAGCACAACGTGTAGTAAGAAAAGGTAAGTCAAAGTTCTACCCAAAGTGAGAATGGTTTGGTTATATAACAAAGACCATGGCACAATTACCATGGGTTGTCATTTTGCTTTAAAACATTATGTAATTTTGGAATTGTACCAAATATGACACTCTAATGTTATAATAGAATTTGATGTTCACCAAATTATTAAAAAGAGGAGAAAAACAATTCAAAAAAAACTAACCCTACTCAAAAACAATTCCTTAAAGATCTGGTACTCCACATCACAAACGGCTATCACCCATTGAGCTCCATTGAAAACATCTAGTTGAAAAGGTTTATTTTTCATTTGTGCATTTGGGTTGTGTCTTTTAATAGAAGGCAATTCGCTAGTGAAGTTATCCCAATGATGTTCAACAAGACCATGGAATGATATGTGATTCTTGCCCTTGTTAAAACATCACAATTATTGCAATTTTGGAGTTATGGATGTTTTGAAAAAGCATGGACACTTGTGCACTTGTTGTAAATTATATCCACAAAAGGTGGGGAACATGTCATATCATGGTTTGGATTTGTGAGGTTCATGAAACATCAAACACCACCATGATTGTGCAATTGAAAGCCTTGCTTGCTTAGTATGAATTGTTGGACAATGTCATAACATATGTTGAAAATGAAGGTGTCAATTTGAGCACCTTCATTATAACCTTAACAAACATTGTGTTTTGTGTTTCACTACAATTGTCATAACCCTATGTTGCCATTTGTTATGGGCATGCCATGTCAAAATGTTGTCAATATGTTATTAATGACCTTAAGGTATGTGGTGGAATGCGAGAGGTTTTTATTAGGGATGTTCAATTTGCTTAGTAGAAAATTATTATTTGAATTAAAAAAAGGAAAGAAAAATACGAATTGATTAGGGGATGCATAGATGCATCCCTTTGCCCTAATTTATTGAAGACTTTTTTATGAATTCAACATAACATCAATTATTGGAATTAGTTTTCACTAAATGGCTATTTAATTTTATTTGTTTGTGTGCATGGTTTGTGAAAATTTGAAAGTGCACTTTGCACTCACCACCAAATTTGTGAATCAAATTGTTAAAGTTGTAGCTAAAGGTGAGCAACAATTTGTGGCATGCCATCAACAACTTTGACTTGTTGGATTATTTTGTCACCTTGACAACAAGGCTACAATTATGTAATTTTTAGGCTATAGGTTTGGTGGCAGCAATATTACAACCACTTAGTTATCAAGGCTGCAATTTTGATAGTTAGTATTTAGTTATGGAAGACATAGAAATAGGACATATATATAACTTTTTGTTAAAAACATTTTGGTAAGATGTGTGTTACAAGATGTGTAAGACATAACAATGTTAATTTAGACCTATACATTTGATTTTTTTCTTGAAAACCATGTGAATTATGGTCATATTTTGAAATGCATATATTGGGGTTGATGTCCCATGGACATTGCCATTTTCTATACCTATTATGCCTGCACTTCTACCAAAAAACAAATCAACCTATGTCTATGCCTGGAGGGCTTAAATTAATATTTAACTTTTGTCAATTTGCTAATTGATATCTCAAACTTTGTTGAATATAAACATAATTAAGTAATAATTATATTATTTTAAACGATTCAAAATGGATATCTAAGTAATTGAGTTTTTGAAAAATAATTAAATATTTGACAATGAACAACCAAATTGGCCCAGATACTAGGGTAGCTGAAGCATTACATGACTAGTTGGAAGTCTTTTCATTACACAGGTAATACCCTGATTTCACAAGTGGGCTCTTCTATTGTTATTGCATGTAGTTTAATAGCCTAACAAAATGAAGATGTGGTTGTGACCACCACATCTGCAAAGAAGGATCTCCCCCCTCCCCACATTACCATATGGACCATGGTGCATGAATGTGTTGTGCACCATTACTTCAGTGCAATATCATTTATTTCTAAGATTTAGATGTGAAAAATGTGTAAGATTGAGTTTGATATAGCAATTAAAGCAAGTGCAAAACCTCCTTAACTAAAAGTTTGACCCATAGAATCTGCATTAAGGACCAACTTGTTTGGAAAGAGATCATTAAGCACTCATGTTTTATAGTCATACTCTACAGTTTTTCATTGAGCCCTATTCCATCAATTACCTGATGGGGTGCGTTCCTTGAATTGCCCAAATTTTGATGGGATTTGACAATCTTGAACTAATTTGCATAGACTATGAATTGACAACCATAATGACAAGTGTTTAATAGAGATTTTGACTTCAAGTACGAGTCTTTATTCCAAGTCTCATGTTCCTCTTTTCATAAGCCTCAGAAACAGGGTTTCCTTTTCATTTTTGTGATGTAGCTGAAGTGGTGGTCATCGAGAAGGCAGTTTAGCCAAATTTGGCTACAAACAAAATAGGACTTTTTTTTTTGGAACCATTCTTCAAATTTTTGGGCAATGTGCTAGAACCTGACAGCAAAATCTGATGATTTTGTATGAATTTTTTTTTCAAATTTTGGTGACTAGAAGGCCCAGAAAACACAATTTTTAGCCACTCTGGAAAGAATTTAGCCACAAAAAACTCTTGCTAGGAAATAACCAATTGTTAGCAATGGCAAAAAGGAGGAACAAAACAACATTGCATGATGACATGAAAATAAAACAAGAAGGTTATGTGCAATTTTCTTTTTCCACTTCGGGTCTAAGAACATATGCAGTCATATATAAGTGAAAAAGACTCATTTTTATATTGAAAATTTGTTCTTTCCACCCTCCATTCACTAATACTTATAAAACCAAAAATTTGCCAGGCCACATATGACATAGGGAAGAGATTCTAATTCTTGGAAAGCTCAAGCAAGTGTTAAACTTGATGTTTTTAAAGGTCATAGTTCACCCTATCACAACCCTTCTAAGATTTGGTCTATGACCAATACACCGACCATTCAAATAACAATCATGTACATAAATATCCTCTTTGAAAATCATGCACATCCAAGGGTCAAATTCCACATTAAACATAGTGTTATTTCAGAATTGCAATTGTTTTGGTTGTATGCATGTATGCATGCGTGCCCTTAGATTCCCCCCTTTTGTAAACAATGCATCCAATTGCAGCAATGGTACATGTAATTCAAGCACACATGCGACACTTGTTGCTTGGATTGCAATTCAATATCACCCAGCTAGCTCCAACCATAACCTTGGAGGTTGTACTCATGTGTTGCATGCAAGCTTACCTATTAAACTAATATCACTTATTTTATTCATGTCATGGAAGGAGCCAAATTCTAATACCTACTCACATTAGTACATAATAATAAATTATCAACACATGGTTTGATGTGAATGGATAGAACTTGAAGAATTTAGTTAAATTATAGTAGTAGTAGTTTAATGATGTAGTTAATTTTGTACTTTTGAAAAGTTCATAATTAACAATTGATCATTTGGAAGTTGAAAAATTAAAAGAAACTTTGATTTGCAACAATAAATAATAATAATGTTTGGCTTCACTAACAAATGTAATAACGTCTTGATTCAAATTTAATAGAAAACTTGTTCCTATCCATTAGTTTATAAAAAGATTCAAAATTAACAATTTATTCCAGAATCAACTAAGTACTTGTAAATTTTTGTATCAAAATCCATTTATGAAAAACTTTGGGTGCACCATGAGGAACTAGCATGCCAAGGATCTCTCATGCTTAGTGTGAAAATTAAGAGGTTAGAGAGATTGAATTTCCATATTTGTGGAATTTCATAGCTTGTGGAAGACAGATGAATTTCTCCTCAAACTAAGTCATCAAAAGCCAGCCAGCCAGCCAGCCATCCATGATCCACCCTTTCGTATTGTCTTTCAATTGGCCCATTGTGTACATAGATTAACAGCCTCTGCAGTATGCACTTCCTTTACATCATCCATTGTTAGTTAGCTGGAAAGCCTTCACAATGTCTCTGTTCTTGGTTCAAATAGGTATACCAGTGTTTCTCTGGTATCAACTTTTGAACATACCCGCATGGTCCTGAATATTGTGTCCAAGATTGTCTCTTTGGTTGGTATGTACATACCTAGAATTGAAACTGGTACAAGGTTGGTATTACCTCAGGTCCCTAGTTCCTACCAGTGTTGTATGCTTCTTAATTTGAATTTTTAAAGAACCACCGGTTCTGGTTCTTTAAATATTCCAGAATCAGAGAACTGCCGGTTCTGGTTCTTTAAAACTTTGAAGCAAAGAACCACCTCAGTTTGATAACCAGTGGGTATCTATCCCTCATTCTAAAAACTCCCCAAAACTAGTCCTTACCATGCTGGTACTGGTAGAAGGCTGGTATTGCCTCAGCTCATACCAGCCTGGTAGGGTCCTTGATACCAATGTTGATATCAGCATCAATTGCGGGCATGGAGCTCTACATACCAAACCATCATTGAAATATACCCAATGATTGTTAGTATTTTTGCTTAGTGTTCTTCGTTGGTCTTGCCTGCCAAGGTAAGGATATTTTGTTTAGATTAATTATAGAGTATAGTAGCTTAAGCGATTTTGGCCCCTAGGTAAATAGGTCTATTTTTTATTCGAGCATTTTTGAAAGATGATATTTTGGCTTGTGTTGAAACTTGAGATTAGTTATGGAGTTATGATATCTTGAAGGATTTTGGTTTCTTTTAGAGGATTTTTATTTGAAGATGATGTTTTTGCATGGTGAAATATTTGAATTTTCATAATTCTTCGTTTTCCTTAAGATATTTTTTAATGTAAATGGCATGGCCACAGTGTGACACACCCCTTGTTTTGTATAAAATTGTGAATAGGGTAAAGGGATACATCTGCCATCTTCAGTTTCTTTGTGATGTGCAACTAAAAACAAGCCTGTTGGGAATGATGACTTCTCTTTGCATTTGTTGAAAGAGCTGCATATTGTGTTTTCATATTGCCTGGCTTTAAACATGATATCTTGTAGCTTTATGTTTCCATCAGAAAAGGTTAGCTGTAAAAGTCTCCGGTGCCATTGGCACCAGCTCTCGTACCACCCATGGAACATTTAAAATTTACATTGAACCAGCCAGGATGCATCAGAAAACCTTGTACTTAAGTACAAGCACAAATCTAAATCCTGCTGATCAACTGTGTGACTGACTGATCCTCACAGAACTAACAACCTTGAACAATGTACCAGTTATTCACCCTTCAGTTGTTTTCATATTATGTACACTACTACTTCAAACAGTGATACCTTCCACTGCAAAGAAGGATCGGAGAAGAACTTCAGCCAACATCTCGCTAGTGCATCTGAGTTTTTCTATGACAAAAACCATCCAAGCAAACTTCATAAGAAACTGTCAAGAGAGATAAACATACCCAATCATTCTAACATATAGAATTTGATTAAAGTTTGATCTCTCATGTATGTAGAGATTCCACCAGGCATATATTTTGTTACTCCCTAAGACTGGGAGACCCATAAGTCAAATAAAAATCCAAATCAAATGAAGAACATTGCATTTTGCTTAAGAGTAATTAACTGGAAAATTTCAATTTCAATTTCCAGCATGTTACCCATATGCACATGTATAGCAAGATTTCAATGACAAATTGATTCAATATGAGCTAATTCACTACACCTCTTTGAAAAAAAGTCAACAGATTTGTGACATGGCACTTTGTAACATAATTAACATGAGGTTCCATTTTTTGTGTCATGATTTTGTCATATCGTTCATCCAATTTTGCAAGACAAAAAGATGTGCCATCCATCAAGTCTCTAATGTTTTTTCAAGTGAAAATTTATAACAATTTATATTTCATATTGTGTGACATTTCTCCTTTTATCTTGTGAAGGTTTTATATTCCACATGGTGTTTTGTAATGGGATGACCATGAAGTTCCACTATTTTTATGTCATGTTCTTGTCATATCATTCATGCAATGTTGCTACACAAATTGACTGAAAATCCACTAAGTTTGCAACAATTTTTCAAATGACAATTGACAACAATTTGTATTTGGTATTTTGTGAGATTTTATTCATTTTTAAAAGAATGTTATTCATATTTCACATGGTGTTTTGTAACAAAATGATAGTGAGGTTCCACTATTTCTATGTCATGTTCTTATCACATCATTTGTGCAATTTTGTAACACAAATTGTGTGACATTCCATTAAGTTTGTAATAGTTTTTCAAATGAAAATTGACAACAATTTGTAATAAATATTTCTTTTTATTCTTTATGTTATCTTATATTTCACATGATGTTGTCACAAAACAACCATGAGGAATTGCTAGTTCAAGGTATTGATCTTTGATTGGTTTAATTGACAAAACAACCAAATGACAATAAATCTAAATATCTAGAAAGAATTGTTGGCTCACAAAGAACATTTCCTTTCATCTACCTCTAGGCCTACATCCGTCAACATGTCAAGTGGCACCTTGAAGACAAAAGTTAAAATGTTGTAGGTCTAATTTAATAGCTTTGCCACCATGGTGTGGAAGATGCAAATGAACAACGATGACCAAAAATGCATGATCAAGGCAAAGATAGAAATTAACATAGAGAAGAAAAAACATGTTAGATTTGCCAATTTCAAGGTAGCTAGAAATATGGGAGTTTTGACAAATGTAAATTTTAAGGCTAAGGTCAAAGAGTTGCTAGACTTGTAAAAATCCCCGTCCTAGATGTAGTCAACTAGGTTTTGAATATGGTTGCCAATGACTTTGTATGTGAAATCCAAATGTAAATAGTTAATTAGGATAATTGATGCAAGAAAAAAAAAGAGTGCACTTGTCTTTTGTAGAATCGAATTTTTTCATTAATTGCATCACTTGCACTTTAGCCCCCCAATCCCCATTCCACCCTAACTCTATAACCTGCATGCATTTTGTTAAAAGCATTAATTGCATCTAGGTCATGCCTAGGAGTAAAATTGAGCCTCCCAAGCTAGCACATAATGAGTGCCCTCAAATAACTTGCATTGCACAAGTATTCAAAGTAGTCATCTATGTGTACAAAGAACTAATGTTAGTTCTTATACAACTCATATTCATACAAGATGCTAACATTGTGGAATGAACCTATATATCATGAATCCAAATAGATGAACAATCCATGATGGTTGACAATCACCATGTTGTTCATGTAGTGCATCTTTTTCCACCCATTGAACCAAGATTGATGAATGAGATTGTTCTAGGGTTTATTCATTCAATGAGAGTCCCATCAATGACCCCAATTCAACCTTGGAATTAAACATATGTTGGGCGAGAATTGTGCACTCCTCCTAACTTCACCATCAAACCTCGTTGCCAATTGCCTCATTAATGTAGGAGGCAATGAAAACTACATTGTCGCATATAGCGAATTTGTTCCAATTCCACATGATGGCATCATACATGATTACATTGTCATGTTTCATGTATAGGATGAATTTGAGCAAATGTTGCTTTAGGGTGAGCTTAGTTGGTGACCTAGGCACAATGTGAGCCTCATCGGTGGTTCTCACATGGGCCTAGATGGTGGGTATTGTTAAAACACAAAAGTCCTCAAACTTTAACAAACTGAAATTTGTTAAGGTTTTGAACAAACTTCAAGTGGCTCACATTTTGTCGAACATATCTTGAACACCTATCATGGTCAATTGATTGGCTTGCATTCGGATCTAGTTCGTTGAGTTGAACAAATCCAATGTGTTAGTGCCAACAACCATAGTTGTAAACACCATCTGATGGACCTTTTGCGTTTTCTGAAATAGTTCCTTCATCACTTCTAAACGATGAACTTTCAAAATCACCCATGTCCACTAAAACATCATTATCAAAAGATGCCATGAACCTAAAATAATCCTAATCTTTCCAAACCTTAAAAACATCCCAAGAAAACCTCAAACTCTAGAAATGACCTTAACTTCCCCCAAACCCTAAAACTTATAAAACTAAAACTTTATTTAAATATATATATATATCCTAGCTAGTAGCTTGAACAATATGTGCAAACATGGCGATTTTTTTTAGATTTTTTTTCGATTTTTGGCTAGTTTTTCAAAAGTGAACATCA
>Ga0116229_10002837_pt1 | contig 28301 bp, 20 predicted proteins | sample S1TSphgellanicum_3_FD_87313 | JGI IMG/M metagenome (GOLD analysis project Ga0116229, IMG submission 87313) | Host-associated microbial communities from peat moss isolated from Minnesota, USA - S1T2_Fc - Sphagnum magellanicum MG | ecosystem: Host-associated > Plants > Peat moss > Unclassified...
GGTCTAGGTTGACCAGTAGGTGTTGTTAGGTTTATTGTTTGTTCAAAGATTTGCCTTCACGGAATTTTAGAATGCTTGTGATAAGTTGTCAGGAAGGCGATGTGAGTGAGTGAGTGGTGCATTCAAAAAACAAGAGGTTAGTTTTACCCTCTTACTAACTCGACACTCTTGTTCCCCAAATGTTGTCCCTTCAATAGAGTTAGTAAGAGTCATAGTGAGTCCTTGGTATAGTAGAAAAGGCATCATGTGTGACCAATAAACCACCTTGCCAAACCCATCTTTTTTTAATGTCTCCATGTGTTCAATATTTGTAATTAGTAATCACCTTCCATAGTTGTTCTAAAAGAAGGTGTTTGTTGCCGCACATAGTGAATTTACAATCACTTTAAGTCTTTCCTTGTTGTGAAGGTTATAAGCAATTGATGCTTGAAATATTCCGTTCTTGATTTGCTATGAATGTTTGTCATGAAGACATTAGATGTTGAAGCCTGAAAGCTAAAGTCTCTCATTATTTGTAATCAGAGTGATTCAAATCTCATTTACCAAACCTTAACAAGAGTTTTCAAGATCATTAATAGTAATTTGCTGAAATATTTAGCTAGCAATTTGTGTGATAACCACCATATTGATGGCTAGCAAAGGAACTGAGTAGTTCATCATGTAATGGCTCTTCCCTTTATGGCAGGTTCAATCAAAACTCATGAGAGATGATGAAATTGTGCAGGCAACATGCTTTGACAATTGAGTAGAAAATGAATTGATTAAAAAGTAGTGAAGACAGTACAGTAAATCTTTAGGTCCCACCCCCAAATTGGTTTGCAATTCAAGCCAAAATTATATCTCAAAATCATACAAAAGTGCAAATCTCTTCTCTTTGTGCAAAGTGAATGAAATTCAGATATTATTGTCAACCTAACGAGGTTATGACAATTGCAATATACATGCTAACTAGTAATGCCCCAATTCATTTTTCAAACATAATTATAACCTAATGCATAGATCATCAAATTATTAGCTAGATAACTTCATTGTAAACTTCGCAACAATGGTTGAGGAGGTGGCATAAATGGAGATGCTAAATGTGCAAACATCACCAACATTGATTCTAAAATCAAGTTTACTTATAGGGCTCATGAAGATGGACACACTACAAAGGTACCAACAATCAATTTGTCCATGTGCAAGCAACCTTGTACATTTCATGCCTAGTGGATTTTGTGGTACAATTTTGTGACATCAAAACCTAATTTATATGGATACAAGTTTATACAAAAAGTTTCATCACAAGTGGATCCGTTTAACACTTTAAAAACCTTATGGTTCCCATATACCCCAACTAATTACTCAACTAATGAATTAACCATACTAGTCCACCTCTATTGAACAATGACAGTTTCTAGTGTTGAGGTAGGTAAGGCATGTTATAAATTATAATTTGTAATAGTTCCTTTGCAATGTGTGATATATTTGTTTTTAATTTAAAAGTTCCTACCTGTTAGGTATCACAGTTTTAATCTAAAAATGGCAAAAGCTTTATGTGCCGTAAGAGTAGCCCATATATTCTAGTAACACCCTCCCCTTGGGGCCTTAGGTAAATTGAAACACTTATGGGACTACTGATTTCTAGTAAGTTCAAAGTCAGGAGTATAACTTTCATATAGGATTAAGATTAAGTTGTTAGAAAGGCTACCAAGGAGGTGGTAAGATTAACAAATTGCTTCATAGGACGTCGTTCCATACAACAGCATTTTGTTTTTGTATTGAACATTGAGGTGGAGACCACTTCTTTCTTTGTGAATTTTTTTTCTACTGACTTGGATTGAATAATATACAAAATCTAGATAACTGGGAAATTGGTATTAGGCTTTGATTTCAATGAAGCAACATTGACAAATATAACAATATCAGGCATGGACAACCATCTCAATGGGCAAATTTTAGAAAGGTTGGTAGTTATTTGGATTTTACTCACTAAGTGGAATTATGGAGGACGAATGTCACAAGTTGCTTCATGCAACATTAGTGTCATCCAAGTTTTGAGACAATAATAGGACATTGGGTAACTTGTTACTTAGATAGGACCAAGACATGATAGTTTATTGTTATCAAGTAATTGGAGAAATTTCCTAAGTGTATTTGGAGCACATGTTCTCTTAGTAAGTATCCTTTCTCTTTCTAGGAGGGATCTTATGTCTATATAGCTTACCCATAGGTATAACCATAGGTATAAAATCTTAAGCACAAAATGTCTCTCCTTGTTAAGGAGTAGGAATACGGACTTTTGTTGTATACTATCATGTCAACACGTACATCTATCAGTGTTCATAACCATTCACCAAACAAGACAAACTATCATATTTAGTGCAAACCATAAAATTTTCTTATGTCTTATGATATGAATATGTTTTTAAGGTTCATAATAATGTTTGCCTCGTACTTTAGGTTAGTGTAAAACACCATCAGGTATTCCTTAAATGCAGTCTAGACTCAACTATGGCCTCATCCTAGGCCCCTTATTTTGGGAATGCCCTTATCTTGGGGCTTTGCCTTACACTTATAAGTTGAACTAGTTTTCTATCTTTGGGTAATGTGTTATTTTGCAAGAAATGATGCCAAAAGAAAAATCTGTAAGAAGGGTGCCAAGGAAAATCCCACCCTACTATGGAAACCAGTACTAGAGTTTGTGTTCTTCTATTTTATTAGTGAATTAATGGTGTCCTAATTGTTATGTTCTTTAGTGACATGTGTTCTCGTGCTTTTATTTGCCTTGTACTTCATGTGGATGGGTTCCCAACCATGCCTTTTTTTTTCTATACAAGGTTTTTCTCTTTTACTACTGTAAACCAAAACAACATTTCCCAGGTTAAATGTAGTCACTAAGAGGATTCCCTCATGAAGGTGAACCTAATTTAGTCTTAGGGTGGGATATTTACAACAAGTAGAAGCAACCTAAAAGAATGGGGGATTTTAGTTTTAAAAATGGTACCAATGTGCCAAGGCATGCAAAAATAAGGGAATAGCATCAACCTTCCTTGAATGAAGGAATGGACTAGGACAACTTTCATGTAGACACACTGAAATAAACCTACTCACAATTCTATCGTACTTGGAAAAGCACAAATTATCCTTCTTTTTGGGTGGAGTGGTATATATATAAAAGTTGGAATGCAAATATTTATAGCTTGTACAAAGCCCTAAAATGGGGGCAAGAGTGAAATGAACCAGCACCTATTATTAGCTCACATGCAGGATGGATGGTATGTGGACAGGAAACACTTTCTCATTGTATTCCTGTTCCATAGCTAACCACAGTCACTAACCACAGTGGTTAGCTATGTACAACACAAGGGGTCAATAAATGTCTTCAAGTGGTTGGAGTATGCATTGATTTACCAATTGTGGGTATGAACACAAAAATATTTTATTCCCTTGAGAACTGGGATCAAATTCTGGTTAAAGGGTGATTAACAACTTCAGGTAATGTCAAAAAAGGATATTAGCTAGTCTGAGCAAATGAGTGGTGGGTTTAGTACTTAGAGGTGGTGTACCTAGAGGAATTGCTCCAGTTCTCTACATGCAGGTTCAACACTTGCATGTCCATACAAATTAAAGGCATTCATTCAACAGCTACCTTACAAGCAGTTTCAAATCCTAACATGCATTAAAGAAAACTCTCTCTATCTAGCAAAAAACATATTCTCCCATAACACTATCTATATAACAGCATGATTATATGAATAAACAATATCATGAAAGCAGAATACCAAGTTATTACACCCAACACTTAGAGTGAAACTTGAAAGCCCATTCCAAAACAAAAGGTGAATTATGGGTCAATTGTGGCTGCACCTTTTGGTCCAATAATTGTTGTTTGCTTGCTCCTTTCCTCAAATTGTCATAGATCTGAGCCTAAATATATGCTTTGTCCCCCAAATACAATCTATTGCAAAGAAGACCACCATTATGGCAAAGTTCTAAAGAAAGAACTACCACCCATTTCTCCTGACTACATAGAGTATACCCTTGATGCTGCTTACCAAAAATTCAATTCAAAGGGATCAAGACTAAAGGTGCATTCACACTTGGTGTTAGGGACTCAAGTTTTGAGTCCCCTAAACACCATGCGAGTCATTTAGGACTTAACTTATTTATCATGAAGATTTTATATTAAGCTAACATTCACTTAGCATTAAGCCATCACCCATTTAACATTAGGTGCCACCTAGGATGCCACCTAGATTTTCATTTGACATTGATTTAACACCAAGTGTGAATGCACCATAAGACTCATTACCTATGATAAATAAACGACCCATTCCAAATCCAGTTGGCTGAGGCTTTCTGTCTGCCCCTTTTTTTTTAACAACTTTGTACTGCTAACAACATGTGCAGGAAGAACTGTAATAGTTCTTTGAATTCTTGGTGAACTCTACTCCTTTACAATACCTAAGCTTACATGCTTTTTACTTTGTCTCGAACGACCCATTAAGCAACTTTCCTTGGTCAAGCTCAAGGCAGTCAATGATCACTTCCTAAACGTTTTCCAGTTGAAGAAAACCAACTGCATACCAACTTGCAGTTTGCAACTTTTTGGGTCAAAAGGAACAGTGTAACTCTGGGGAGGGAGCCAAAGGTATATCAATTGTCAATCTATTTCTCAACTACCTTAGCACTTCTCATTGCTACAAAAGCAGGTCATTCACTAGTCCTCAACTAAACACTGCTATCTAGTGCAAGTTTTGACTCTCTACCTGCATGAAGGTCCAGAGTTTCTTTATCAGGTCAGATACATAGCCCCATAAGGAGAAGGCAAATGGTGCGTTATAGTGGGCCAATCTTACTAGCTTTACCACAGTGCATTGCAGTTCATTTCTGGGTTGTGGTGATGGGTAAATACTAAATACCTAGCTAAATACTCTAAACCGTGGCATCATCAGCCCAATCTGGGCTTCTGGGTCATATAGATCATCAACACATCAACATGAGCATACAATGAAACAATGCGAAGCAAGTTTGAAACCACAAACCAAAAATTAGCTGGTTGACAACACACAAAAGAACTATTAGATGAGTTTGTCTAGCCTCTAGTTCTTGCTTGTGAAGGAAGGTCTATCTTAGACAAGGTCAAATAGCTTTAGGAGACAAAAGCTGCTTGTGCATAGAGAAGGAGGCTTAAAGCAACAACAAAATCATGGCTGATACAACTTGAGAGATAGAAGACACAATTGGCCTTAGACAAACTAGGAGAATTCCAAACTAGAAAAGTAGGCTTGGTAATATATGTAGCCACTTGGCAGGGATGATTACCCTTTGGAACAAGCTACAAACATCAAAATATTAGAGTTAATCTAAACAAACAACATTCACACCATGGAACTTATCTTAACTACCTTTGTTGGTAGTGGGTAGTGGCTAGTCCATATAGAAGCACCATGAAGAAAGAATAATAAAGAGGAATGCAAAAATCCCTTGTTGGAGGGCACTCAAGAACTCAAAGGAATCCAAACTCCTTTGAGTTCCAACACAATCACCAATAGCCCCTATAATACAAGAGGGAAATGGAAGGTAAGTGCACTACGTTTAGGGACTTAAACAAACAAGGAAAAAATTGTACCAAATTGCCTAAGAACAATTCTACCACCTATAACAAAGGCGTATGTAAATACACACACAAGTCTCAACAACAACACATGTTATTGCTTCTCCATACACACACATCAAACACATCATCCTCCTAAAGGCAAAAGAGAGCTCCCCTCCTTCCAACATAAATTTCTTGCAACAATAACAAACTACCTCCTATAAAATTGTCAATTGTTCACTATCTTGTCCAAATCACTCCACTAGATCCTAAGGTAATGGTACTAATAAAGTCACTAATTCTTTCTAGAACACTAGCTAAACTTGGCATCACATCCACAAACAATGGAGGTAATACTTATTCTACCTAGACTACCAATAATAATAAATTATTGGGTCGCCGTAGTAAAGCTAGTCTAGGATTTATCTCACTAACATAAACTATCTTCCTTCTAATCTAAATCAAAGTTGCTAAGCAAAAATCATGTTAGCATGCCCAAAAATAGTTGTATCCTAAAGGAAAACACTAATTATAATGATGGTCCTTTAGGTTGATGAATTTCTTTCAAAAGGAGAACCTTTCGCAATTTGTTATCACACCTTTAAGTGAATACCAAACAAAAGAAGAGAAAAGAATTTTGGGGGGGGGCGCATTAGGTTGGAAACCATGAATGTTACCAACATGTATATCATAGGTGTCATTCCTTTCATTAAAAAAATCATTAACCCCTAAGTAAAAGCATGTTAGGGTGGACCAAAAATGGAATATCATAGTCTTTTTTTTAAGTCCTTATTTTTTGTATTTTGAGTGTTTTTAAAGCTTAGTGATCGGGTTTTATCTTCAAATTGATTCAATTGATAGAGTTAACATATTTTTCCATATTTGCATTCAAATTGCATTTAAAACTCCTTTTAAAGAAAACATTAGTCTTGAAAAGATCAATCTTAACATCAAAATGGATTTTGTCATTTTTAAAATTTTAAAATCAAATATGATCTAATATTTTTGTGGTTAAAATAATTCAATAGTTGATTTTTTAATCTTAAATGTTATCAACTTTCAAAGTGTTATGTCCCAAAGTTTCAAAAACATTGTATTAACACGTTGTGAAAAAAAATCCACATTCAATTTACATGGATTGTGATAGTCCATATTAAAGTTTCTAGGATTGACCAATCATTATTTTGGTACGTTTTTTTCATTGTTGAAAGATTTCATGTGTTAACATTTTAATAAATCATGACTTTTCAAAATGTTCAACTTGATTAAAATGCATGCAATGATTAAAAGGAATGTTCACATTGACTCTAACATTGGGCATGAAAAACACATTGCTTTTTCAATCGGTAATTTTGAGTAAGGTGACCTGTTGACCATGTGTCAATCCAAAAATTTGTCAAAAGTGACAAAAAATAAATCAAGATTGCCATACACATTGTAAGTTAGACATAGGTAGGTCAACATTGAATTGGCCATATTGAGTTGACACTTAGTCAAATCAACCATGCCTACCAAGAAATACCTAGCCCAGTTTACAATTTTAATATATATATGAAAATAATAGTTATATAAGTAATAATTATAATATGAAAACTATAATATATTAATATATCCTAGTTAAGTAATTGAGCCATAGGTAGGCAACAAGGTAAATAAGTGGGTAGGCTAAGGCAAGGTAGGTTTTGACTACATGTAGGTAGGTATTTGTAGTAAGTAAATAGATGGCCAATACAACTACCTACCTACAACCTACCTAGACCTACTTCCAACCTACAATGTAGTTATTACCTACCTTCATCACAAAGAATTTCATCTTTTCGAAAGGCATAGGCCTAGTAAGCTAGTTATGATAGCCTTACTTACTAGGCCTAGTCTATTTACCTAGACTTAGTAGGCTAGTTGAACTAAGTTAAATAGATCACCTAGGTTTAGTTAATAGGCTAGCAAATTATTATAAGCTATGTAGGTAGCCTATACCTAGCTAATAGACTAAGTAATTTTGCTAAGTTAAGTTAAATTAAATAGGTAGATTTGGTTTAAGCATAACTTAGGCTAGCTAGCTAGCCTAGGTTTGTCATAGGTGGTAGGATTTGAAATTGGGTTACCACATCAAGAACAAGTAATTCCTAAAACTTGTAATATTTTAATTGATTTTACAAAGTCCTTGCTAGCTAGTTTTGTATGTTGTTAAATTAAGTTAAGTAGGTAGCTTAGGCCTAACTAGTAGGTTAATTAACTAAATTAGATAGGTGGTAGGATTTGAAATTGGGTTATCAAATCCAAATTCTTTAAGGTGTACCAAAATTTTGTCATAGCATCACCCTTTTCTATACTCTTTTACCTCGTCCTATTTTACCATACTTATGACACAAAGTGGATGATATTGATGGAATCTAAAATTGTGATGGTTTAAGATATTATATTATAAATTATTTAACATCTTTTGACTCATTAATATTGATGGGGAATTAAAAGGAAAAAAGAATTTGTTAAAGATTAAGTCCTTTTCATTTTGAATGGTACACCTTCAAGCATTTTCACCGAATAAAAGCATGGTAAAGTAGATAGTTGGTGATCCTTGTCACCAAAAATGACAAATATACATAAGTAGGTTTTGATGTATTGAAAGTAGAAATATTATTATGTTCTAAAATAAATATATTAATTTACTTTATCGTAATAAAGTTCAAGAACCGCAATTTTAATATGCATCTAAGTAGATTTCAAAAAAATGAACCTACTTGCATAGATTGGGTTCAGGGTTTAGGGTTTTACAAAATTGGTTGCAAGTATATCAAATATTGATTTTTTTGTACTTTAAAGTTAATAGAGACTTAGAATATACTTATGTGCTTTCAAATTATACAATTTATAGTCATAATATATCAAACTTTCTATGTAAAAGTTAATTTGAACACCATATTGACAAGTTAGTTTCAAACATACTTGTTACCTACTTTTATTATACAAAAGTTATTGAAATTTTGTATTCAACTTACCACAAATGCAATGGAGGTCCTAATGGTTTTATATTTCTACTTACAAAACTTTTTTATCTACTTTTTTATGCATATGTTAAAAATTGCTTCAATTATAAACTAGATTTTAGGTAGACTACTTTCTTGGTATATTTTACCATGTTTTTGCCCCACCCTACCATGTTACTTGAATAAGGTCCTAAGACTTGCAATATTGAGAATTGATTTTTTAAAATCCTTGCTAATTATTTTTTAAATCGTTATTAACCCTTGATAAAAATCGAGAAGGGGACAAGGGAGGAGACAAAAAAAGTTATTCTAATTTCTATTATTGCATGGAAGGAACTATGTTGAAGAGCTTTCTACTTTAATTTTATTCCTACTTCAAAGTTAACAGGGTTGTGATAATTAGTGGTTATGATTGACTTTGACAGATGAAAACATGGAATGGTTTGAAGATTTGAGCATTTGAGGATCAAAGGTTGAAGCAATAATTATTTTTGGGGTTGTGGTGATAGAGGTGATGGTGTATGGATGTTGGAATTTTCCTTTGAATTTACATTTTTCAAAACAAGTTTGAAGGGACAACAACATCATTATCAAATAGGTCACAAACAATTAGACATATTCTTGGCTTTGACAAAAAAAAGGATTTGGAGGTGTACTAATATCCCTATAGCCTAAGCCTTGGCATAGTTAGTAAGATATTTAATTAACTTGACTATATAGCCTTGGCCTAGCTTGTGGGTTATCTACTTTAGGTTAAGTGGGTAAGTTAGGAGGCTAAATTACAAGTATTAGGCTAGCCTAACTACCTACATAGTAGGTAAGTGGGTAGGTTAGGTTAAACTAGGCTAGGTAGGCTAGGTCTAGGCTAGATAAAAAAGTAACTAAATGTAATACTTGTATGTAGATCATGACTAATACATTTACCTACCACTAGCTTACTTTATATTTCTACCTACCTACCTACATATATATTACCTACCTCCAACCTTTCTACCTATTACTTACCATCATAATGTATCAAAATTTGGAATAAAAATGTCAAATGAATAAATTGAAAAAAAAATTATCAACATATATGGGGTGGTTGATTGATTATGTACATAATCAAAAATTTCCAATATCACTTTTTTTTATAGGATTTGTGCAAAAATCATAAAACAGTATGTCCATGCAAAATCCATGGGCTTCAAAGTGTAAAAATGACACGAAAAATATATTGTTTACTTCCATTTAAATGATGTGTCTTTTCTACTTATGATGCCTTGATGTGAAATACATACAAGTTACATTTTAACTAAATATGTGTAATTATCGTGATGTAATTTTGCATAAAACTATGTAATTTTTGTGTATTAAACATGAACACTCATACATGTCATTCAAAAAAAATGTCTTATCTATTTGAATATTTAAGATATTGAATATGTACAAATATCATTCATATAAACCATAACATGAAATTCATGCAATCTTTGTATTAACCCACAAAAATTGAATTTTACACAAAATTTGTACAAACCTATGAAGCTTAATAAGTTTGTGTAATGTTACTCACTTATATGTTGAGTCCCAATGGTTTTCCAATTAGAGTTTTCTTGGAATTCCTTGGAGCTTTGTGACATTGAAATTGTGCCTTGTGTATTTTTAGTAAGAATCCAATATAGATGAAATGGTTTATTGAAAAAAATATAAACTTTCGCAAAAATTACATTAATAAATAGGACTCTAGTATTGGCATTTGTGTCATTCTTTTATGGAATTATCATGTCCAACTTCCTTAGGAGTGTCAAAAACTCTCAATTGGTGTTGATAATTTGGGGAGTGATCATTTCATTGTCCTTTGAACATAATCAATACCTTACATATTATCTTGAATTTTTCTTGTAAGTTTGATTGGAAATTTAAATGGGTTGGAATGCAAGTATTGACCAACACCTCATTTCCTTAATTCCAATTAGGTTGAATAACCTCCATCCTCTTCCAATCCCTAGTCTAATTCTAAAAATACTATTAATCGGTATTGATCATAGGGAAATGCTCATTTCCATTTCCTAAAAAAATTATATTTCAAAAGCTCTTCAATTTGTGCCAAATACATGGTAGATTCACATGGGTGTTGCTTGGAATGCAAGTGGTAACTAACCACCCATTTCCTTGATTCCACCAAAAATCTAATCTAATTCCACATATACTTTCAATTGGTACCAACCATAGGGGAGTGTTCAAATCCATTTTTCATTGAACCCAATAATTTCATTCTTTTCTAAGTTTAAAAAATGTCACATGTACCTCAATTCATGCCAACTATAAAGTAAAGTCACATGGTTTTCTCCTTACAATCCAAGTGGGAACCAATAATTCTTAGGTTGAATATCCTCTAGCTTCCTCCAACCTCCAATATAATTCTCCAATTACTTTCAATTACTATTGACCATGGGTAGTGTTCAAATCCATTTTTCATTGAATTAAAAAGATTTAGTCTTTTTTATACTTTTCAAGTGTCATATGTATTTCAATGGATGCTGACTATAAGGTAAAATAATATGGTTTTCTCCTTGGAACCCACCTCCTTGATTCAATCTTTTTGGGCTAAATAACCTCCAACCTCCTATTTAATTCTATAGATACTCTTAGTTGGTATTGACCATAGGCAAATGTTCACTTCTATTTTCCATTGAACCTAAAAATGTTCAATCTATTCTTGGATGTCCCATTCGATATATGAAATACCCAAGTTGTAGGTGCATAATGATCTTATTGAGGAATAATTTTGATATCTCATAGCTTGTATACATCGATTGATGGTTTAATTCTCCTATCCTTGAACATCTTGAAAATTTCAATCAACATTGGCCATTAGCTTTTTGCTAGGTTTTTTTCTTATAATCTCAAAGGACCTTGATCATTAAACATTGTCATAACTTTTGATTTTAAAAAAATTCAAACTAGATTTGTCAAGTCAAATTCCTTTTCCTATACCCAAAACCCAAAACTATCACGTTTTGTAATTTCTCTATTGCTTGCCTTATTGAACTTTTTGCATTCCTATAGGGTATGGGGTCATGTGAGATGACCATTGAGGGTATCCAAAAGAGGAACAAGTTCAACACCAATGAAGTCTCGGGGCAGTTCAAGATGAATCCAAGGAGGAAGGTGCAAATGTGCATTCCACTCTGCTATATGATTTCAATGCTAATAATGTGCCATGCTTTCAAGATTGACATTTTGAAAAATGGAAAAGATATTTCAAATGGGTATTGATAGGGCAAGAATCTTTTCTTTGTTTCACCAATGAATTGGCAAGGTGACAAGAAGATTGTATCTAACTTTGAGGACTTTTGGAGTTCTTTAGGGAGGGAGAAGAACGACAAGATCAAAGATTTTTTGAGGGGGGACCTCGATTTCTCAAGATTGTTTTGCAAGATGTTTCACCTCTAGTATGCCAACCACAAACTTCAAGTGTGGTTGCCATACATAAATAGGGTGCACTCAAACTAAGAGGAGTGGCACATTTGCATCGACAATTTCATTTTGGACACCAATAGTGGGTTGGTGGAAATGTTCACAACAACGATGAATCTCAACAATGGGGTATCTTTAATCCCAACATCAATCCACAATGTTTCAAGAATTGTTTTAAAATTAACTTCACAAGAATTATGGTAATGACTCCTCACCATGCAAATTAGTAGAATTGGATCATGTGAAGCCATCTTTTGAACACGATACCTTCCAAGTAGTTCAAAGATGTCATCCTTGAATACTAAATAAGAAATGCAAAGTGAAGACCCAAAAGACATGATACAACCTCAAGTAGGAGGTTTTTTTCAATTATATGTACAAGGCAAGAAATTTTCATCAATTTTTTTCAATTTTAACATGAAAAAAATTTCTGTCCAATTCACAAGTGTGGGGATTCCAATGTGTAGCAGGAGCTTGTTGTTGTAGTTTATATTGTCCATTAACATTATTTTGCTGATGTGTTTTATCTAAGTGAAAGAAACACCGACCACTTAGAGTCCTTCAACACGAAGGTAATGGAAGTTGTTTGAAAGGAACATATGACAAGGTTCCATAAACAATTACTTGTGTGTGAGCTAGCTTTGGGCCCAAAGTTCATGTGTAGCAAGTTCAAGTTCATTAATATATGAACCCTTAGTTTGAAATGTTCATAAAATAGCTCTAGATGTTGGTGTCTACTTGTGTGAATAATAAACAGAAAGTTCATTGGTTCAAGTAGTGGAATTAATCTAGTGTTTTTCATGAGGTTGGCAACAAATTTCCCAAGTACATGGTTTCTTGGACTTGATTTAAATGATAAGTGGTTTCATAAGACCACTTTTTGGCACCTAGTTTCAAACACTAAATTAAAATTCCTCAATATTCAATCTTCTAAAAATACCTTGAAATTATTGGAGGATCCCATGATATTGATTAGGTTTGGTGTTTCATTTTTGTAGATGGAGATTGAGGCCAAGAAGCCCATGGATTCCATTGTTCAAGACCTTATCTCTATTGACTAGTTAGTCCATGTTATTTACTAACTAACTAAATTCACAAATGGAGGTTAGAGGTTAGATTTTTTCAAGAGTTTAGGCAAAAGGGAGGTATCATGCGAGGAAAACCATGGGAGTCACAAAATGGTGCAATAGAGGCGGTGAAATGCATTTTGCATAAATAATGTGTTCTCTTTAACCACATTTGATTTTTTTTCAATCATGTTGAGGACCCCTTTGGTCAATGTCGATTGAGGGGGGAATTTTCTTTAGGTTAAGGTTGGATGATAGGCATTAACCTCTTGGACAATATTGATTGTTGGATGTTCCCCACCCTTGGTTTGATATCATCATTGGGGGTACTTGGTCCTTAAGTTGGTGTTGATCGATAAAGGTTGTTCATGGGCCCCTAGGTGAAATCTATCCCAAAGCAAATAATTCATTAAAAATAAATAAATGGAAATTTAAGGGGGAAACCTCCTACATTGAAAAGGCAAACATAGTAGATTATAACCTACATGTTACCTAAGTATATGCAATTATTAATAGGTACCTCCTATCTACTTAAGCTAACCTACATATAACTTATCTATTTATGTAAGTAATGTAGAAAAATTTAGTGCAATATGTTGATTTTTTTTTTCATGGATGTTAATTATATGTTGGTCCAAAATCATGTTCATTACAATATGGTGTCAAAAAAAATCACCTTATGGAATTATTATTTTTGTTATCTTGGGTTGTGATAGTTTTGTTTGCCCCTTTGGAGGCTCACAATAAAAGGACTAAAAATATGATAATAATATTATTAAGTGCACCACTATTATTTTAAACTTTTTTGCCTCCCACAATTGTTTCAAATTTATTAGAGTTAGATCAATTAAAAGTTATTTTTTCATTCCATATCAACGACATTCATTAAGAAGAAATATCATTATTATTTTACACATTTCCACCTCTCTCAACCATTTCAGAATTAATGAAGTTAGATTAGCTAAAAACATTTCCCCCATTATTACTTCAAGACTTTCATCAATAAAAAAAATTTGGTTCTTAAAAGTCAATGTGTTCAAATAATATGTTTATTTTTTTGCCACAACATTATGGTGGATTTATTAAATGTTGGAATTAGATGTGTTCAAATGGTATGTTTCTTTTTTGTCACAACATTATGGTGAATTTATTGAATGTGGGAACATGATGGATTTGATGTGGATAGCCAACAAGGTGTGATCACAAATAAATGAACAAAAAAACCATGTTAGGCAATCAAAAAATTGTTAATTTTTCAAAGATATTTATGTAATGCCACTTAAAGGTCACGTTGATCAAGGAAATTTGTGTTAAATAATTTATATGAGTGTTGAATTTTAAAAAAAAAATCATAAATTGAATTTTGATTTTAATAAAGGACTTTTGAACTTTAATACCCCAAAATTAGCACTATGCTAAGGACTTTTTAAATAAAGAAATTTTGATGGGAAAAAATTGAAATGATGACAACCTACCATTCGTAATGCACATATGAAAAACATTCATAATTTAAAAATTGTGGTAGTTGAAATTTTTAGAAATTCAAAATATAATTTTAGAATGTTCAAATTTCAAAAGTCATTTGCTAGATGTAAATGGGTCATAATGTGTATGAAATATGAAAAAGTTGTGGCTTATGATACAAAAAATGAAAGTTTAAAGTAGTTAGCATATTTTAATTTAATTTGAAATTATGGTCATTTTTCAAGAAAAAAAGTAAAATTTAACAAAATTTGTACATTTTTAGATAATTCGTATTTACTCAAAAAGAGTTAACACAAATCATGTAATTTATTGAGGGAATTTAAAATATTTAAAAAAACATGTTGCAAAAAAAATCTTTCAAAACATCTTTTATATGAAAAAGTCAAAATGACCACAAAGGGCCCATTTGCGGTTGAGTCCTTTCATTCGCCCATTTGATTTTGATTACAACTAATGATCATAAGTCACCTCCACTATAGGGTCCCTTAAATGTGTTAAATTACAAAATTTTTGTTGTTAGTTAAAATAATCCTCCAAGAATATAATATGCATGATTGTTTTTTTCTATTAATTGGGGTTATGATAGATTTTATCATAACAATTCTTCACCACTAGATTTTTTGACTTCATTCATGTCAAACTCTATTTAAAGCAAGATCCTACATGTGATGACATTCATTTATCTTTTGAAATGATCACGACATGTCATTTAGATTTATTTTTTAATTACGAATTGAAATATGTCCTCACAACAACTTTCAAGCATAAATGTTTAATGTTATTCAAGGCTTATGTTGTAAGAATGAATTCCTATTTTTTGTGTCATTTCCTTCTCATTTAAACACACTTTAAAACAAACAAAATTTTCTTTGATTATGCAAGTAGTTTGAACCTTCCATGTGTACATTTTGATGTGGTTAATGTGTTAAAATATTGGCATATGTTAGGGAATATTTGAATATTATTTTGACATGGTGACATCATGGGACAAGTGAAAGAATAATCGTTTCACATCAAGTGAACATCTTAGAAAATATTCCCATGGATATTTTAAAGAATATTCTTAATCCCTTTTCATGTTCATTTGTTCATGTTCACATTCACACACTCATGGAATAACATTCTTGTCACAAACCTTAATTATAAAATTTATTTTCTTTGTATCCTTAGAAAAATGGTAGTCAATCTAACCAATTTTTAGAGGAAAATGGGTCCCCTATTTCCATTATTAGGTAGTTTCACACCTTGAGTAATGCATATGGTAAAAAGGCACTTAATCACTTTTGTTGTAAAATTTGGCATGTTCTTCTTTTCTTGGTGTTGAAGCAAGTAGATAGATTGATATGAAACAAATAAACCAACGACCAATCTCCAACATGCACAATTTTTCCATCCACATTCTTTACCATTTAAATGTTGGAACATCCCACATGAAACTTTGTTTAATTTTGCATCCTTACTATTGTTAAATTGATGGCAATTCCATTATCAATGCCTTGAATCGCCTTTCATTCAAAATTTCATAAGGGTTATACTTTCAGAAGTCGATGTGCTAGAAACAATGTTCTTGAATCTTGTGGTGCTCAAATATTAACAAAAGTGACCTTAATTTTGAATCTTGAAGTGATAATTGAAAAAAAGAAAGATGTCGTGCAAGACAGAGGAAAGGAAGAGGGTTCAACTAATGGAGGAGGGTCCAAAAGCTAACCCAAGGAGGGTAGCAATGGAAAATTATGGAGCACGACTTGATGTACATGATTTGTTGTCTCGGTTCATGACAGATTTGTTGTGTGCACAACCTGATGGTTTTTTCTCTTATCTTGGAAACCTAAAGTTTTACAAATGCCAATTTGACAAATTATATACCTTACAAATTACACTTTGTTGATTGTGTCAAACAACCTTAAAATTGGAAAGCCACAAAACATGCCTCTTTCTTATGATCCAATAGATCCATAATGTAAAGGACTTTTGTGAAGAGTGTTTGTGTGCATTGATTAATGTAGCCATTCTCTAGATTGTGAAGATCATATTCAAAGGTGCAACCTAGACATGCTACCCAATTTACAATCTATTGTTTTTCATGTTGGTTTCAAGAACTTTCAAAACATATGGTGTTGTAACTAGTGATGTTTTGACACACTTATGTTCAACACCTTAATTTTGAATCCAAACTAAAATGGTTTATTTTGTGGTTCTTGTTTTCTTGAAAGATTGTACGAATGGTTTTGCTTATTGAGAGAATTTATTATTATTGTTACTATTATTATTAGATCGAAGAATCCACATTTGTTCTTATTTTATTTTGTTCGGATGAAGAAAAAAGTAACCTTCCGTAAGGCTTGGGGGTAGATGCATTGGAGTTTATGTCAAATTGGGCACAAAAAGAGAAAGTGAATAAGCCATCAAAATTGGGAGCACTAGCAACAAAACCAGAGGTAGCACCAATAGTAAAACCTACACCATCACCGGCAAAGGGAACATTGGTATGTTCATTACTTTTCTATTTAATGTAATTGGTGCTTACATAGGTAAGGTGCCATAATACTTTGCCACATAAATTGTTCAATCACATTGTTTGATGTGTTATATGAAAGAAATGAAGGTCTCAAATTGTATGTAATTTACATGAAGAAGGACATTGAAACATGTTTATTTTTTTTGTATTCACAAAGGCGGGATATTGTCACACTTCATTTCATTCTATTTGTTATACATTGATGCACAAATGATTGCAGAGCAAGTGATTGGGTCATTGATGACTTTTGAAGATCTTGGAGATGGATTAAATGCAAGGGGATTTTCATGACTTTGTGTGCAAACAAGAGATGTTCTATTTTTAGAACCTAATGAGGTTGGAGGAGTGGCAAAGTGAAAAGTTCCTTTCACATGTACATAGATAAAGATATGATTGAAGGGGGGTGTGTAAATTAAAGGGTGCATTTCTAATCCATGAACGTTGCACAAATGTCATGGTGCTCTTATCAGTTCTTGGTTTGTACTTGTTTCTTTGAATGGGATGATCAAAACTTCCTACAGGCTCACACACATAAAGCTTCAAATTCAAAATCCCAAAATACTAGTGCACTCTAGAAATAGATTTCCAAGTCGATCATGCAAGGGAAGAAAGCTCATAAGAGATGATGAAACCCAAGGTTTATAGTAGCAACAAGAATGGAAATTTGTTACTAACATCAACAAGAGTGGAAATTTTAAATAGTAAGTGGTGAAATTTGTAGAAATATTGTGAGGATTCACCAATTGCTACTTGAAATGGAATTGAAAATGCAATCTAGTTTGATCAGTTTGTCACAACAATCAATCTTCTCAATCTGATGAATGTTGTGATTATACTACAAATTGTATGCAACTAGCTTGCTTGATGTGTGCATGGTAACAAACCAAATATGGGTTGCATTTGCTATGAAGATTGATTAGCCATGAAGATCATTAACATATGTAAAGAAAAGAAACAAACCCAAATTCAAAAGATATTACACAAAATTACCAACAATTTGGCAATGGCAGTAAACATAAAATATGCTAATGGATTCACAAAATGTATATTTGTGATAATTGAAGGGGGGGATAAAGAAGGTGCCTATAACACACCAACTAGAATTCAAATACCTAAATGATGTGTGCTCTCACTCTCATTTATCAATTGTCTTTACAATGCTCATGGCATTTTTAGTGAGGATCTTACCTTAAATCCTCATTTTTTTCTTGGGATTTCAATAACAAAGGGTTGAACAATTGGTGGTAATTGATAGAAGGTAGAAATGACCAGTGCCACAGTTCAATTTGCAATTGAATTACTTGAAAATAGGTACATACATGTTGCCTAACAAGATGATTTTTTCATAACACAGAGGTTATAAAAACCATGTGGATCCAAAGTGATATTCCTAGCTCTGAGTCATATGCATAATCAGGCAGAACATCAAATTTACACATAAGATTGTGAAGTACAAACTCAGCACATCTGTTCATGCTATCATCATGAGCCAATACATTCTAAGAGCAATTACTGGTCACAGAAGTACACTCCCTGACCATCACATATCTTTCAGTCTCACTGGTGAAGATAGGATTTGCTATTTTGCCAGCATGTTGCCCCTGGGGTTAAATGAGAAAACACCTTCATACCAATCCCTGTGTCCACCTAAAGTCAGAGCAACAACCTTGTACCTTTGCAGACCACAAGTCAAAGAAATGATTCAAGCCAAACAGTACAAGAAGGCCTCCAAGCCAGCATTCTCCACCTGCTGAAATTCAGGTCCCCCATATAGTATATTATGCATTCTGTGTCCCGTGCCTGTACATCCTAGTGTGACTGCAGGACTCTGCTGTGTTACATACTCCCAAAACCACAGAACCATGAAACAAGAAGTGCTGTGCCTAAAGATTTTTCCACAATCCACTTCCTTCTTATTGGAATATGCCCTACAGCACAATGCTGCTCACTCTAAACAATTTGCTCTAAAATATCTTCAACTTCAACTACCATACTTGTAATCAAAACAGGCAGTCAAATCATCCAGACAATGTGAAGAAGCTCAGTTCTGCAAAAAGTTTGGGGAGATGGTGCTTTCTCCCATTCCATTAATCTTTCAAATAGTGGCAAATCTTGCAACAAGTTCCTCCTGTCTGCCCAACCAAATGATCAAGCTACTCACCTATTTTGATCTTACCAAATCTAGACTCATAATTTAGGTCCAGTTCTTCCATGAAAACTTTCGACCCTAACAACCTGTAATCAACCAAAAAGTGAAATGCACTGTTTCACAAGTGTCTCAATGCAAGGTGCATTATGCACCATAAATGAAGAACAAATATGAAGGAGCAAATTTCCTTCCAGAAAGTGTGCAGGTGGAGCATCCCCTGATTAAACCATCAAGTGAAAGGATAGAAATTGATAAACAGAAGTGAGCCAAGGCCCAAGTAGCTAAAAAATACTGCCCATATGAGATGTCCCATAGGACGCCCACTCACAGAGGGATCCATGACATGTGCAGCATACCAATAGATGGGGGGGCTTACTGACAGAAACCTTGTTGCAACCTGTGCACATAACATCATGGTCAATCCACAGCATATACAGAGAAAACATCATATAGCTTCTTGCATCTTCAGTGTGCATCTACACAAATAGGTGCAACCCTGACAGAAAAACAGGAATACCCATGTTCAAAAGGGAACTGATGTTGCCTATCATATCATAGAACTGATTCTAAACTTTCTTATTGACTGACTGAAGAAAGCTTAAGAGTGATGTTCCTATCTGCACATATTATCTTGAACTCATTCCTTTTAGACCATCATCCAAACCATAACTCCATCTTTCTTGTGTGCCAAATTAGGTCAAGCAAGTTCCAGGCTGAGTTAAAGATCACTCAGCTGAGTGAAAATTCTGAAGAGAGCTTTATCCACATGGGAGAGGCTGTCAATCATGTGCTGAAATGCAGAATAAGAAACTCAAATTCACTCAGTATTGAAATGAGTTCACCACTGACCTGCACATGCATGATGAGACATGCTACTGATGTCATGACTGCCAATTGTACCAAGAAGCACACAGCTGCAGGGGAGAAAAAACTCCCCAAGCCATCAGGGTTGACCAATCCATGTTCTTCAGCAATGGTGGGTTCAATCTTTGTCTGCTGTCTTTGCCGCAGTTCTGTAGGATCAAACCAGAATCATATCTAGTCATAATTCTTGCAATTTGCAGCTGTTCTTAAGCAACCAAAAATTCATAACTTCTGCCCTCAGAACTGGCACAGACTTCCTATCCTACAAAATAGATAGATATCAATGACTGCAGAGCCATAAGGCCATTTGCATCACTTTAATAAACTTGTGTTAAATTTCAGATGATTTACAACACTTAACAACTCCTTAGACCAGAAGCAAATAGAATGCAAAGCAAACAGGCTTTTGCCTAAACTAGGTTCTTTGTACTCTTCTTGGGCATATGGACACATTGTACAGTACATCTTTGTACTAGGACCATACAAATGATGAACTGACAAGAGGCAAAATGGAACTTAGGACTGCATCAGAAGCTGATCTGGTAGAGGTTCCTTTCCAAACCTACCATGGATAACCTCTGGAGAAAGAGCAGACAACCCAGATCCACCACCATTATCTGCTGAGCAATTGTCATCAATGTACTTCACATGTTTCTGCTCCAAAGTTGGAGACAAGACCAGTTTTCCCCATTCCATACGAGTTGCACGGAACCCAAGGGAAAGAAGCAGGCGTGACTGTTGCTTCCCATATGAGATGAGTGAACAGATGGCAAGGCCGAGCATGGGTGATGCAAGCATGAAATTGGGAATCTGCTTTATTTCAAAATACCGGAGGAAACCAACATTCCTGCAAGAAGAGATACTTCAATTAGAAAGCCAAAAAGATTTAATATCTTTCTATAGCATCACCTTGTCCACAGTCAAAAGCAAAATCTTGAAAAGGATGCTGGATCTCCATACGTACTGAGAGTTTCTCCATTCTTAAGATTCAAGTGAACAAAACAACTGAGAGATGACCTAATAATAAGTTTTTCAAATATTATGTCAGATCTCTCATTAGAAGGATAGAAACCCCAATTGGCAACCAAAACCCACCAGTAGTGCTTCTGAACAAAACCATAAAGGTAGGGCAGTCTTGCAGTACACCAGGGACGTAGCTCCTCCACACTTCCGACAGATGGGTCACAATGTTGGTAGTAACCATAGAACTGGAAAGCAACAAATGGTGTCACCACTGCCCCACTTTGCATTATAGCTGTGACCACTGCAAGAACAACCCTCTGCTCTTGGCATGGTTAGCATCATACTGAGTTTCAAAGCTACACCGACTCTCTGGTCAAACACAACTAACATGCTTCTCAAATGGATTTCTTGGAATAGAAAATCATAACAAAAACCTCACTAAAAAGAGACCTTAGGTTAGACTACAACTTAAAGCAAGGTTTTCCTGTGGATCGACTAACATGGTCTATGCTGACAGTTGCATTGAGGCACATATTCTTACCAGGCGCTGCTGCTGGCTAAAAGCTGCCTGATGGCAGTGGTGCATAGATTGAAAAAGGAAAAATCCTGCATGTAGAACTCCATTGGACCGCACCCCACTTGACAGTCCCCAGAGAACAATGGCCATCCACTTTGACCCTTTCACAAAGTTCCAAAGGCCAGCAAAGGAGCAGAATGCAAACAGGCTCTCTGAGTATCTGGTTGTGATATTAAGGCAGACACCTAAAGAAGAGTGTGTTATTGTACTGAAATGTATTCTCTCAGTATAATTCACATGGCTCAAGCAGCAGGGCATGTGGGATGAACACAACAGCATCTCTAAATGACTTTCTACAAATCTGCTGCTTGAAGATCCAGACAAAACATACTATTCATAAGGCATGGCTTGCCACATAGACCTCTTTCCCCAATTGTACTGAGCAAGGAAGCATGCCACCAAAGAAAGGCATCTGGGAAAGAGGAGGGGAATACAGGACAGGAGCACAGGAGAAAGATATAAGTAACCAACCCAACATAAAGTTTCTCAGTGAAACACAAATAGGAGTAACTGGAGTCATAACAAACAACATGATACAGGATATCATGCAAGGAATGTTTGGCTTTGAGGAGCTTCCAAATGATCTTACTCACCACGACCAAAGAGTGCCTTAATATCAATCACCAAAGAGGATACATGGATGAGTAAAAGACAGAGGCAGGGTTAAAGCAGAAAAGGGCTGTTGCACGCCATGCCTGCCATTCATCCTCCACAACATACAGTGTCAACTTATATAAGTACAGTGCCGCATAGACAAAAGCCACGTTGGAAATGAGATATCCCGCGATGGCCAGAGTTGCTCGGTAGCCCACCCTTGGTACCAATCTGTTTAACACTGGCAGTCCCACATAATTTTAGTATTTCCCTAACAGGAAGTTGAAGACTGTCACAAATGCTACACCTGACATGAAGGTACTGGACAGATTGCTCACTGCATCTCTAGGATTCAACAAGGGATCCAAATTGTATCTTTGTTCAGTAGGCACTCTTTCAGACTCAACATGCACAAAAGGATGTTCTATCATGCTACAAGATGAAGAGAGAAAAGGACAACCAAGGGGGGGCAAAAGTTACCATGCTACATTGATCTTAATCTGTAGACCTTCACAATTCAGTTCTTGAAGGCTATCAGTCCATCAGTAATCAATGACTAGTGAAGAAGTTGGAAAAGCAGATTTGGAGACAGAACAAGATAAAGGGGGGATAAGTGACCTACCAGTATTGGCCAAAAATCGCATGGTGAGGGGTAATACAGGTAGGAATGCATGTGTCTGCTCATATTCATACCCACACTGTGCAATTTGTACATAATATACTGAATCCCACACTACACTATTTTCGATAACACTACCTACAGTTTTCCACTTCACATTCACCTGATGATCTGAGCCAGCCAGCACCCCCGCACAATGCACAGAAAACCAACTTGAGTCAGTTAATGAAGAGAACCAAACCTGAAATTCATCAACAATGAGGTCTCTCTGCAACCCATGGAAGATGATGGGGACAAGTTGGAGATGTCATCTGATAGGACAACCAGACTATTCAACCCCATGAACCTGGTTAGCTAAACAATTAGCCTCAAGCTTGACAACTCAATTAACCTGAGATGAGAAGCTTGGAATGCCACTGACTAGTCTTTCAACATAGGTGAAAGAAAGCCTGTGAATCCAGAGTTAGCAGCAAATGACAGAATATTTACCAGCTAAGCACAAAGGTACTCAAAATAGCTTGGATTCATAATGAAGGCTGCGCAGCGTTTTCTTGTCCCCTATCTTTCACCTTAGGGTTTAGGGTTGAACACCTTGAAATGCTCAAACTCAGATGATAGGGTTTCATTCTCAGTTTGAGATGATAGTGATGACAACAGGGCTAGTGATGACAACAAGGGTCCTTCACTTAGGGTTTAGGCATTCTCAGGTTCGATTCTCAGTTGGAGAATCCCAGGGCTAGTGATGACAACCTAATAAGGGTTGTCACCGATCCTTCACCTTAGGGTTTGGAATTCTCAGGTTTCATTGTCAGTTTGAGAATCCCAGGACTAGTGATGACAGCTTGAGAATCCAGAGAGAAGCCAGGCTCAACTAACAGTGTGGTAGGTGGAAAGAAAGCTATGGAAGAAATCCAATTATTACCGCGAACAGGAAAAATAGAATACTCAGAGAGACAGAGAGATAGAGAGAGACAGAGAGGCGGCATACCATTTTGGTTGGGAGAGAGGCAAGGCCGGGTTAGCCCTGCCGATGTGTCGTAAGGACGCGCGAGAATCCTCCAGAACACAAAAAGTGCGAGTATAACAAAACGAGAGAAGATTGCTAGCGTGACAACATATACACGACTTGAAGACACACTTCTCTTGATTGTCTTCTTCTTCTTCTTCTGCTGCTGCTGCTGCTGCTGCTGTTCTAGTCCTCTCTTCTTCTTCTTCTTCTCTTCCCCTATTCTTCTTGCATTTATCTCCATCATCTTGTTCCCAAATTCCCGAACCGCCATGCCTCCACTGAAGCAGGCAGGCAATGGCGATCAAGAGTTGACACACATCGAATCAGAGAAGAAGAAAAAAGAATTCCTGTTCTTCTTCATCAGCTGCTCCTAGATGTCTGGAAACCGCATCATCTAAACACATGGGAGAAAACAGCAACAGCAGCAACAGGATCAACACTAAGAAAGACTAGACTCTTATTTACTTTCTCACAAAACACTGTTTCCTATACCAGATCAGAAAGAGTTTTTCACGCAATTGCATCCACACCCAGAGACACAGAGAGAGAGAGAGAGAGAGAGACACACACACACACACACACATACACATCACTCTTTCTTTCCCGATCCGCGACTCCAGTGCCTAGGAATTTTCTCAGGAAACAACAGCGAGCGAAACACCCAAGGGAATTCCGCCATCCCCAGTTTCCTGCGAGAAGCTACTGTGGCAGCTGCTGCTGCTGCTGCAGCAGCACGACGCAGATCACGACAGGAAATTCAACCCTAGACAAACAAAAAACAAAACAAAAAGCGCAATGTAAAATGTGTCAGACCCCTGGTCTGTTAGTTAGGACAGGGAGCAAGTTGCAAGCTCCAAATATACATAAGCGAATCGTTAGGGTTTGTGCACACACATTATTGAAAAGCATTGAATGATATGGTTGTTAGAAAGCTCCAAATTCTTTGTAAAAAGCTCTTTGCCAATTTTGCACATGTCATGCCACACAACATGTATGTACTATTATGTACTGAGAGTTCATACAAGCATGTACTTCTTGAGAACCCTAAACCCCTACTACTTCATGTAATGTACTAGGCTAGTCCATTGAGGCTAACCCAATTCAAGGCATTGATTTGAACAATCTCATTGGTTTCAAATCTTTTGTTTTGCAACCTAAGTACAAGCCTGTGAGGCTATTTATAACATTTAAGTGTTGGTGTCATAGTGAAGTTAACTCTTCAAAACAAGCAGAGCTTGTGGCACAAGGGCTCTGTCCTTTATGTTTGTAACATTTTGTGGCTTTTATCATGGTGAAAGTAGTAATGTAGACTTGATGGTTCATTCTAGTCTTATGATTCGGACTAATTGGCATAATCTATTGACCATAGTTGTTAAAACTAATTTTTTTATACAAAAGTTTTGTTACCCTAATGTAAAGTGAAATTGGTGACATGGTTTGGCAATTTGTATGCAAAGTAAATAGGTTTGTGATTTGATCAATAGGCTTTTATTGTTCCTGAAAGACATTGGGAATTAGGAGCATTACACCAAACATGATCAAGCTGTGAACCACAAATTGTAGTGCTTTGTTGAAATTGAAATACCATTTTGTATTGTGACATGAATTGGATTAAATTTTGTGTATTTTTATTTTTGTTTTCTAACATATTCACATTGAAATCTCCTAAGACAATAGTTGGACAACTTTGGGGAAGAGTGAACATGGTTTGTTTTAGTGGATTGAAAAAATGTGTTAATGTTAATGCATGGGGTTTCTATATAACAATAACATGAATTGCGCGTCGAATTTGGTTGTTGAAAGTTGTAATTATTTCTACACCTAGGTAAGCATTTGTACTTGTTGAATACAAATTCATATGTTTATTGTATATTAACATGGTACCCATATTATTATGCACCATAAGTGATTGATCGTTTTTTGTATGTGGTAGAGAGTGGATGATGTTAAAATCTTTGGACTTTAGTCTTGTTTCATTGAGACATATAATGTGGGATGATTTTAGGTTGTGATCATTATCAATATCGGCAACATGAAGTGGTAGAGACCTAATGAAAATGCTGGGATTACAATATGTGTTTTACAAAGTAATGACAATCTTGTTATTGTTAATTTCCATACAACTTTTGTGCGAAACTAATGCATTTCTTCCATTACACAAATATCAACCTTCAAACTATTGTTTTGCAAGGGAGCTAATGAATATAGGGTTTTTTTTTGTACAAATTTGAAATAATGATGTGTATGTAAGGCCGTGACATGTTGTTCCAATTGAGTCAAATGCCACATAATCTAATGTGAGACCTTGTGATTTATGAATTGTGCGAGTAGTAGTAGTTTGTATAGGAAATTGTATACAATTGATCAAGTGGCTTGAATTAACAACTATTTGGATTTCTTTGGAGATGAGTTGGATAGGTGTCCAAGTGTGTTCAATTCTTGCTAAATATAAATGTTGATTTTTAGCTTGTGTATTAATATTTCTTTTTGAGTTTGAAAATTGAATCGATATAAGATATTCATTATTAGGGAGTGATGTTACAAATTTAAATATACCATTAGCACCATTGAAAAGTCCATCATGTGTGGCACAATTTCCAACACATAGTTCAACAAACATTCCCAATTTTGAACGTATTTGACAATGTAAACCTATAGTATGATTGGGATCTTGTAGTTTAAAGTGCAAAGGACATGTGTGTGGAAGTACAAAATCTATTTTAAATGTTTACAAATTGTTCATATGTTTGTCGCATAACTTGATGCAATTTGTAACATCAAATATGACTGAATCAAAAGTTTTGTGTTAAAGAATCTAGGGAGTTTTGTTTTGATTTAAAGACCCAAGAGTCACAAACTAGAGGTACTTGATGTAAGTCGCCAATAATAATGACATCTAAGTTACCAAAGAAATGGTGGTTTGTTTGTTTAATGGCTCTAAGTTTGTAATCTATAAAAGAATATTCTATTATAATGAGGAAAATTTCATTAAGGACCAATAAATTGAAATCACTATATGTTTTTGATAAAATGTCTAAATGTTCAAATGTCCAAGATAGTAAATGTTTGCAATTTCGGGGAATACTTAATGATGAATGGATTGTGGTGCCATCTATATTGAAAGTTGCTTTACTAGTGTAGGCCATGAGTAGTGCTTTTTGTTTTGGTGGATCAACATGTAATTATTTGTTATAATGATGCAATAGGCCTTGTATAATGAGGAGTAACGTAAATGTTTTGCTAGTACCAACTCCACTTGTCAAGAACAAATGAATTGGTTTATCAAGTTGTGTCCTTTAAAAGTACATGTAATCATCAAAGATTGCTTGTTATTTTGAATTTAGTTTTTGAACAAGAGAATAAAATTATTTATCTAGGATGATATCATTATTTTTTTCAAAGGTGTTTGGAATAGTGGATAAAATTGTTTGTGGTTGAATATGTGTGTCTAGTGTTATAGCATAAGCTTCAACATTGGAATTATTTGTAGGTGGTGTTAATGTTGTTTGATCATTTACAAAAAGAAATTTGCCTATCCATATGTTTTCATTGTTGACACAAGCTAAATCATGAGCTTCAATTTCTAAGCAAGAACATTTGTTTAGGTTTTTGTTCAAATTTGGAAATTGATATGTGAACTTTGATCTTGTTTGTATGATGGATTTTTCATGGGTCATGTATGCATAATGCCATGTGGGATGACCATCTAGTTGAGAATCTTTTGAGTCTATAAATGGATGAAAGATCAAAAGTTGTTTTTGATAATAATTTTTTGGGTCATTATGTTTGTTATAGTGAACAAAACAAATAATTTGAAGTGTATGATGTTTTTTTTTCTTTTTGGTTTGTAAAAGAATAATATGTAGCAAATTCATTCAAAGAAAAATTTATGTATGATGATGGACGATTCATGTACTTGTCAATGATTAAACATAGTTAAATGTCTTTAGATTTAGGAGGGAGGTTTTATAGTTGTTAATATTTGATTTTAGTACAAATGCTTGTTTAGATGGTGGGGATGTGTTTATGAAAAAACATTTGCATGATGAATGGTACAAAGGAATAGAGAATAGGGATGCTATCTTGTGAGTGCATGAACGTGAATAATGAGCACGTGAATGTGAACAAGTGAACCCAAGGGAATCTTTTTAGGAATATTTTGTTGACATCGATGGAATATGACGCACTCCTAACTCCTTAAAGGGCTCAAATGTGAGCCCAAATAGAAAGCAGCGGAATAAGGAGGAGTCGAAGCACGCTCCCTAGCTCACAACCCTTTGAGGGGTAGAAGGGCGGGTTGGACCTCCGGGATGGGACTAGGAAGAGTTGACAAGCTTTAGTCACTCACACAGGCCTGCACACAACCCACACAAAGTGGTTAGTGCAAAGTTGGAGCACCCTTGGTGCTAGGACGAGCCACGGGCAA
>Ga0116229_10002838_pt1 | contig 28293 bp, 21 predicted proteins | sample S1TSphgellanicum_3_FD_87313 | JGI IMG/M metagenome (GOLD analysis project Ga0116229, IMG submission 87313) | Host-associated microbial communities from peat moss isolated from Minnesota, USA - S1T2_Fc - Sphagnum magellanicum MG | ecosystem: Host-associated > Plants > Peat moss > Unclassified...
CCACGAAACGCAATGAGCCCACCGATATCGTAATCGGCGAGATAGGCGATCAGGGCGTCATCGGAGACGTCGGTGTAGACGGCCATGGCGGGTGCACCGGCGGGAGGAAGGCCGGGCAGAAAGCCGGCCCAATCTGCCTACACCAAACGATCCAAGCCCGCCATCATGTGCCCCATTGGGTGATCGAAGCCTGCATGTGCCAGCGCTGCGGCCGATGGGGGGTCGCCCAGGATAAAGCCGCCATTGAAAGCGCTGCCGGCCGCATTGGTGTTCACTGTCAGCGATAGCGTCACGTCGAGCGCACCGGAAAAATCGAGCGCGCTGAACGGCGTGTTGATCAGCACATCGTTGCTGAACAGGCCGGTGCTGCTGAACGGGTCGGTCGATAGGGTGATGGCGCCCCCTGGGCCGCCGTAGCTAACTGTCAGAGTGCCGGTGAAACTGCCCTCCGCAGCGCCGCCGAACAGGCCGAGGATCAGGTTGCCGCCGGATTTGATGTCGGCGGGGCTGATATCCACCGTGACGCTGCTGGTCGATGTTTCAGCATCGGTGCCACCGCTGGCGTGGGCGCCGCCCAGTTCGCCCACCGCGTAGATGGTATGCAAGCTGCCGAACGCGGCTTTGATAGCCCCATTACCGGCGGCATTCAGAACGCCCGTCACTGCCGCGGCATTCGATGCCGGGCCGAGCACCGCCTGCGCCACCGCCTGCTCGCTTATGGTGGCGAAGGCGGTGTTGCCATATTGCAGATTGGCATCCATCATCGAACTACCGCTGGCGCTGTTATTGATCTCGGCTTTGGCCTCACCAGCGGTGATCCCGGTTTGGCCTCTGGTGCCCGTTGTCGCCACCGCGTCGCCGAATCCGCCAGTACCATTCACCTGCGCGCTCGCTTCGGCCGTGCCGCCCTTGCTGGCGCCCAAGCCGCCCGCGGCAATCGCATAGGCCTGCGTATTGGCAACGCCGGTGGCGATGGCGGTGGCGTTTGCCGCCCCGCCGGTTACGCCGTAACTATTTCCTGCATAGGCGGAGGCATTGCTGTTAACCAAGCCATTGCCAGTTAGGGTGGCATTGGCTGTTGCCGCGCCCCCCACGCCATCGCCGGCCGCGCCAGTGCTGCCGGGTTCGCCCTCTCCCTCCACATTCAGCTCGATCATGCTGCTTTGCTGGTCAGGGGCATGCGTCGTGTCATCCAGCATCAGGCTTGAACTGCCCGACCCGCCGGCACCGCCTTTGCCGGTGTCGCTGTTACCGCCGGAGCCGCCTTCGGCCAGTTGGGTCAGCGACAGGACGCCACCATCGGTGGTTCCGCTCACATCCTGGCTGAGCACCTCGGAAGCGCCAGCGCCGCCGCTTGCCCCATCGGCTCCGGAACCGCCATTGCCGCCATAGGCGTAGAGCGTCGCCTGCGCATAGGTAATCCCCGTTGCCATCGCGGAGCCTTTGGCAACCCCGCCTTTGCCGCCCAGCTTGCCCGCGCCCATCCCACTACCTGCGCCAAGGCTGCTCACATCCAGTGCAGCGGAGGCCGACCCGCCATTGGCGGTGGCCAATCCGTTAGCGATGCCGCTTGCCGCGCCGTTGCCAGTGCCGATTGTAGTGCCACCGCCCAGGCCGCCTTCCACATCGGCATTGACCTGCACGGTCGATGTGCTGTTGCCAGTGCCCTCTGCCGTGCCGGTAGCGTTGCCTGCCTTGCCGGCGACGGTCCCGTCGCCGCCTGAGCCGCCATCCGCGTTGATCGCGACGTCGATCGTCGCACTCTGCTGAGTGACGGGGTTATTGGTGTCGACCAGATCAAGGGTTGAACTGGCCTCGCCGCCGTTGCCGCCGGTGGCCAGGGCGCTGTCGCCGCCGGCGCCTGCCGAGGCGGTTTGCAGCAAGCGCAATGTGCCACCCTGGCTGCTGCCGCGCGCATCGTTCTTCAGGATGCTCTCGCCGCCATTGCCACCCTGCCCCTCCTGGGAATAGCCGCCGCCGCCGCCGTTGCCGCCGAATTGATAGGCATAGGCGTAGGCGTAGCTCACCCCGGTCGCGGTCGCCTCGGTGCCGGTGGCCACACCGCCATCGCCATCCTTGGTGCCGATATCGCCCGCACCGCCACCGCCGCCGGCACTTTGCGCTTCCGCCGTGGCCACCTTGCCGGTGGCTTCGGCGATGGTAGAGGTCACATTGGTGCCGTTGATCCCAGCCGGCCCGCCGGAGGTGGGATCATCCACCCCGTCGCCGCCGAAATTCCCCGCTTGCCCCGCCTGGCTGACCGCTTCCACACTCGCGGTGCCCGCGTTGTTGACGTCGATCGCCTTTGCCGTGGCGCCGCCGCCGGCAGCGCCGCTGCCAGCTGGGTCGCCGGTGCCGCCGAAGCCGCCGGCACCGCCGATAGCGGTAGCGTCTGCTGTCGTAGTCCCGGATTCCGCAGCCTTGTCTTCCGCGAGCGCGGTGGCATTGCCGCCAGCTCCGCCGGCGCCACCTGCTGCCTCACCATCCGGGTTGGCGAGGGGATTGCCGCCGGGAAACTGATTGCCCCCCACCCCGCCATTGCCGCCCGCGCCACCCGTAACGGTCAGGATGTTCCCACTCGGATCGTTCGCCGTCAGGGCTACGTTTTCCGGGGTGCCCGCCATGCCGCCGCCTCCGGCGACGCCATTGCCATTGGGATTGGCGCCGCTTGCGCCGTTTATGCCGGCGGGGCCGGTAATGTTTTCAGTCGGCATCGCAAAATCCTTTCGGCGGAGACCGCGGTCTCCGCCGTCCGCAACCTTCGCCCATCTGTGTTCGCCCATCGGCCGGGCCCATCATGTCCACAGCCCCCGGCCGTGGCAGGTTTCTGCCTGCGGCGACGGGCAAAATCCTTAAAACCGGGATCAGGATTTCTCAGAATTTCTAAAAACGACGCCGGCGCGCTGCCCTTTCCGCATTGCTTCGGCCTGGCGGCGCATTCTTGTCGCCCCGCCCCGGCTGGCCTAGGGTCCAATCACAGGCGCGTGCATAACAAGCCAAGGCCTGGATGCAGCCTGGGGAGGGCGGCAGGAGCGGTTTGGGGCGAGTTGTCGCATGGACATGTTTGCGCAGGACAAGGGGGTGCTGGGCTTCGGGTCGTTCCGGATCGACCCGTCCCGCCGGTGCCTGTATCGCGATGACAAACGGATAAAGCTCACCCCACGGCTATTCGATACCCTGCTCTATCTGGTGGAAAACGCCGGCAGAGTGGTGGAGAAAGACGAGCTTATGCAGGCGGTGTGGGGCGGCCGGGTGGTGGAGGAGGCCAATCTCAGCCAGACCGTCTTTGCCCTGCGCAAAGTGCTGCGCGAGGAAGGCGGCAGCGAAGACGCCATCGCCACTGCACCCGGCCGCGGCTACCGGTTCGTGGCGACGGTAAACGCCCCCTCCGACCTGCACGCTCCGGCCCCATCGTTCGTGGCCCCTGTTTTGGTGGCCCCCGACCTGCTAACCGCAGCGCCGATCGAGACGATTCCCCAGAACCGGGCGGCCCACGCGACGATCCGCACTGCCCCGGCAGGTCGTGCGCGCTTGCTGGCGGGGCTTTGCGCCGTGGTGCTGGCTACCGCCTGCCTGGCCCTCTGGTGGACGCAACGCCCACACATTGATGCCGCTTTCGCGCCACCGCCGCATTCGGTGGCGGTTCTGGCTTTTGCGAATATGAGCGGCGATCCGAGCCAGGCCTATTTTTCCGATGGCGTCTCGGAGGAGCTGATCAATGCGCTCAGCCGGGTGGATACGTTGCAGGTGGCGGCCCGCACCTCATCCTTCTCGTTCAGAGACGGCAAAGCGACGGTGGGCGAGATCGGCCGCAAGCTGAACGTAGGTGCCGTGCTGGAAGGCAGCGTCAGGCGGGAAAATGGCCGGATCAGGATCTCCGCCGAGCTGATCAATGCGGTCAGCGGCTACACTCTATGGACACGCAGCTACGACAGCGCACAGAGCGCGACCCTAAGATTGCAGGACGATATTGCATCCTCCGTCACCGAAGCCTTGCGTGTTCGCCTGGCGGGCGAGGATGCCGGCCGGCTGACGCTGGGCGGCACCCAAAGTGCTGCCGCCTTCGACGCATTCCTGCGCGGCGTGCATTCCTTGCGGGCCGGCGACGAGGCTGGCTGGGTGGATGCGCGCAAAGAGTTCGACCAGGCCATCGCCATCGATCCCGATTATGCCGAAGCCCATGCCGCGCGGGCGAAGGCGCTGGAATTCATCGCCGGCAGCGGTACGCTGAGCGATCCGGCTGCGGTGAAAGCGTTGCTCGACCAGGCGCTGGCGGCGGCGGACAAGGCGGTGTCGCTCGCCCCGGACTCCGCCGATGCTCATGCGGCCCGAGCGACCGTACTGGAGGCGATGCTAGAGTTCTCGCCGGCCAATCAGGAGATCGAGCAGGCAGCACGGCTGGGGCCGGGCAACGCCTCGGTTCAGCTCTATTACGGCCAATTCGCCACCCGAATGGGCAACGCCGCTTCTGGCGAAGCGGCGGTGCGCCGCGGTGTGGCGCTCGACCCGCTGGCGACGCATTCCTATCTCTCGCTCGGTACCGTCCTGTATCTGGACCGTCATTACGACGAGGCGCTGACCGCGCTACAGCACCTGAAAATTATCGCCGGCCACATGACTGTTCTGGCGACAGACATGACCGCATCGATTCATCTGGTGCGCGGCCAGCCCGAGGCGGCGCTGGAGGTCAGCGCCAAGGAACATGACTGGTCACAGACAATGTATGTTGCCATGGCCGAGCACGCACTGGGCCACCAGCCGGAAGCGGACGCCGCCTTCGCCAGGCTGCATGGCATGCTGGGGAATAATGGCAATTTCCAGTATGCCGAGGTGCTGGCCCAATGGGGCAAGCAGGATGCGGCGCTCGACGCGCTGGAGGCCGCTTATCAGGTGCACGATTCCGGCCTTGATGAGCTGCGGGTCGATCCATTCCTCGATCCGCTCCGCAGCAACCCCCGCTTTACCGCTTTGCTGCAACGGATGAATTTTCCCATATAAGAAGAAGGTAAATCATAAGGAGCGAGCTAGATGGCCGAGGATTTGGTATTCTATACGAACCCGATGTCGCGTGGTAGAATCATTCGCTGGATGCTGGAAGAAATCGGCGTGCCTTACCAGACCGAGGTACTTGGCTATGATGCGATGAAGGCGCCCGCCTATCTGGCAATCAACCCGATGGGCAAGGTTCCCGCGCTGTTGCACGGCGATGAGGTCATTACCGAATGCGCGGCCATCTGCACCTATCTGGCGGATGCGTTTCCCGAGGCGGGGATGGCCCCACCCCCCGGCGACAAACGGCGGGGCCCCTATCTCCGCTGGATGTTTTACGCCGCTGGTCCGCTGGAAGCCGCCGTCACCAACCGCGCCCTCAATTTCGTTGTCCCGCCCGACAGGGAGAAGATGGCCGGCTATGGCAATTTCAGCCAGGTGATGAATGTGCTGGAGGGCGCGGTTTCCAAAACCGAGTATCTGATCGGTGACAGTTTTACCGCGGCCGATGTCTATTTGGGTTCGCAGATCGGGTTTAGCCTGGCGTTCAACGGAATAGAGAGACGCCCCGCCTTCGAAAGCTACTGGGCGCGCATTTCGGAACGCCCTGCCGCCAAGCGGGCGCGTGAGATAGACGACGCATTGCTCTCCGCATAGCACGCAACCGGCGGGCTCGATTGCCAGGCATGGGGCAAAAACTGCCCAATGCCTGCCCGGTCAATAGTCTTCGTTGTTCTGCCAGGGATGTCACGTATCTGCCGCATAGGCTGGCCGATCGATGACGGTCGGTCATTGATGTTTAATTTAACTGTCATCCCGCACACGGCGCCTCCCGTCTAGGTCTCCGCCGGTCACCGATGTGACTCGCTCCGGCGAAGGTTTTTCGAGAGGATCATGCAATGAAAAGACTTGCTTCCGGCCTGACGGCGATCACGCTGCTCGCCTCGGCCTCGGCGCTGGCGATGGAAGGCTCTACCCCGGTCCCGCCCGGCTCGGTTCCGCATCTGGACCACCTGTTCGTCATTATGATGGAAAACCACCTCCATCAGGAAATCATCGGCAATCCCAACGCTCCCTTCATGAATCAGGAAGCCAAGGAAGCCGGCCAGTCGCTGAGTTATTACGGCGTTGGCCATCCCAGCCTGGTAAACTATCTGGAACTGACGGGCGGTTCCAATTTCGGCATCACCAACGACCAGCCGCTGAATTGGGCGACGAGCGGGCCATGCAAGTCAAACCAGTATAGCAACGATTGCAGTGGCGCGGTAGACCCTGTCTACGCGCCGGGCGATGACGTTGCAACGCCGGCCACAGCGCCCAGCGGCGGCTGCAACGGCCAGATCTCGTTCAACGGCGCGCCCGTCGATCACAACTGCGCGATCCGCAACTATGCATCGATCACGTACACGCCGAAAACCATTGCCCACCAGTTGGTCGCGGCTGGTCTTTCATGGAAAGACTATCAGGAGAGCCTGCCCACCACCGGCCCACGTGTCGATGGCGTCTATTATGCCGACGGCAACTTCTCCAACCTCTCGCCGCGTTCGTTCTTTATCAAGAACAACCCGACGCCGGTCGTCTCGCAGCTTTATACGACCGACCACAACCCCTTCGTGTTCTTCGCCGATGTCCAGCTGGGCACCAACCCGCTGCTGTCCGAAGCGCAGATCCAGGATTGGACCGGCGCCGGCGGCCTGTACCAGGATCTGGCCACAGGTAACGTGCCGAATCTTTCTTTCATTGTGCCGAATAAGTGCCACGACATCCACACCAGCGGTGGCCAGTCCAACACCTGCACCGATCAACAGGCCGACATCCAGCTTTCCGATGCGGTGATCAAGCAGGTTGTGATGGCCATCAAGGCTTCGCCGGTTTGGTCACAGGGCACCAATGCGATCGTGATCGTCTTCGACGAGAACGATTACTCGAACAACCTGAACCGTGTGCCGTTCATCGTCGACAAGAACTATGGCGTCTCCGGCTACCAAAGCACGGCGCGTTACGACCATTTCTCCCTGCTGCGTACCATGGAAGCGGGCTTCGGCTTGCCCTGCCTGAACAACGCGTGCGGCAAGACAGCCGAGCTGATCGATCTGTTCTACCAATAACGCCAAGCTCGCTTTAGCCCTACCGAAATCCGTCCGCCGCAAGGCGGGCGGATTTCATCTTATTCATTCAGTTTCGGGTGACTATGCCATTTATGAAAGCTATGGCCGGCGGCGCCATTCTGCTGGGCGTGTGCCTGGGCAGCGGGCGCGCCTGGGCGGATGCGGATGAATATGTGGGTCTCGCCTGGCAGCCCAACTCGACCCCGGCGCATCCCTGCGGGGTAGGCGTGCCGCCGCGCGGCAATTTCGCCCGTGACCGCTGGGTGAATGCGCGCCAACCAAAAATCGGGCTGATTGTCCGGCAGGAAGGCACCACGCTGTGCTACGTGATCGATGGCATCGCGGAAGCACCCACCATACGCATCAAGCAGGGCGCCAGCCTTACGATCAGCCTGCGTAACGAAATCACTGATCCGCAGGCCTTGGAAGCGCTTCTGCCGAACGCCATGCGCAGCGCGCCACTTGGCAAGGTACCCTCAACAGACGGCTTGGTTTCGGTCGTGCCGGGCCAGGCGCATCGTCTGACCGGCCGCACCAACTTGCACGTGCATGGTTTCTCCGTGCCGCCTACCGTTCCCCAGGACGAGGTGCTGATGGGGTGCATCGATCCTGCGGTGGGCGACGCGGCCTGCGGCCGCCGGGAGATGACCTATCGCTATCAGATACCGGCCAACATGCCGCCGGGACTCTACTGGTATCACCCGCATATGCACGGCGAAGTGCAGGCCCAGATGCTGGCCGGGCTCTCCGGCGCAATCGTTGTCGAAGGCCCTGACGACCGGGCGCGCGAGGCGGCCGGCATCGAAGACCGGGTGTTCATCATCCGGCAGCTGAAAGACACCGATGCCAAAGCGGCATCAGCCGGGGCCGCCTTGCCGCTGCGGGGTGGCCGCCCCGTTGCTGCCACGGCGCCGGGAGCGGCACCTTTTATTGCCGGCGCGCGCATCGATACCCGCCATGAGCTGGGTTGCAGCACTGCGGCCGCAGTAGACGAGATCTCGTTGAACGGTACGCCGGTGGTTGACGGCATACCCGCGGACAAGGACCTGGCGCCGATCACGATCGCCCCCGGGGCCACGCAATTATGGCGCGTGCTGAACGCAGCCACGGATGCGGTGCTCGACCTGGCTTTGGTGGACGAAGCCGGCAAAGCCGTGGCGGTGCGGGTTGTGGCCAGAGACGGCGCGCCGATCACCGACGATAGCGGCCATGCCGCGGAACCGCTGCCAACGACAGAGGCGCAAATGGTGCCGCCTGCCGGCCGGGTGGAGTTTCTGGTGACGGCGCCGCCCCCCGGCAAGAAAATCTATGTCGTCACCCATGCCGTCGATACTGGCTGCGCCGGTGATCTCGTGCCGGAACGGCGCCTGGCCTTGCTGACCAGTCTGCCCTTCTCCGATGACCAGTCGCAGTTGCCGGAATCGGCGCCCACGGCGGCAGCGGCGCCCGATCTGTATAGCGGGCTGCTGGCGCGGAAAACCGATCGCACGCGGATCGTGGCGTTTGCCGAATATCCGCGCCCGGGGAAGGCCGAACAGACCGATTTCTACATCGCCGAACGGCGCCCAGGTATGGCGTTACAGCCATTTGACATGGCTGGGCCGCCAGCCATTACCCTGCCGGCCGGATCGGTGGAGGAATGGACGGTGGAGAACTGGACCAACGAGATCCACGCCTTCCATATCCACCAGGTGCATTTCCGTGTGCTGGCAGTGAATGGCCATGCGCTGGCGCAGCCGCCCTTGCTCGATACGGTCATTGTGCCGGCGGCCTTACCGGCTGAAAGCGACACGCCCGCGCCCGGATCGGTGCGCCTGAAACTGTATTTTCCTGCAGCCTTGGCTGGCGATATCCCGTTTCACTGCCATCTGGTCGATCACGAGGATAACGGCATGATGGGCGTTCTCCGCGTTGTTCCGCCCCCTGGCAGCACCGCCGCCGTTCCCCTGCAAAAAGCCGAGTCGGGCGGCCTGTTCGGCGCCCATATCTGCCGGCCCCAAAAGGGCGGTTGAGGCAGCGCCTTACCCGTTGACGACCGAACCACCATTCGGGTGCAGCACCTGGCCTGTCATGTAGGAGGCGTCATCGGACGCTAGGAAGATGTAGCATGGCGCCACCTCGTCCGGCTGGCCGGGTCGCTCCATCGGCACGTTCTCGCCATGGTGCGCGGTCTCTTCGGCGGGGTAGCTGGCGGGGATCAGTGGCGTCCAGATCGGGCCAGGTGCCACCGCGTTCACCCGAATGCCGCGTTTGACCAGTTGCAGCGCCAAGCTGCGGGTGAACGCCACGATGGCGCCCTTGGTGGCCGCGTAATCCACCTGCGTGGCGCTGCCTCTGTAGGCGGTGACGGAGCTGGTGTTGATGATGCTGCTTCCCTCCGCCATGTGTGGCAAGGCGGCCTTCGTCAGCCAGAACGGGCCCAGGATATTTGTGCGGAAGGTGCGTTCCACCTGATCTTCCGGAATATCTTCGAAATTCTCACATAGATGCTGTTCGGCCGCGTTGTTCACCAGAATGTCGATGCGGCCGAACTCGGCAATCGTCTGGCGCACCAGATGTTGGGCGAAATCGGGATTGCCGATGTCACCGGGGATGGAGATGCATCTGCGGCCCTCGGCTTCGATCAGCACCAGCGTTTCGGCGGCGTCTTCGCGCTCGGTGAGCCAGCTGATGGCCACATCCGCGCCTTCCTTGGCGAAGCCGATGGCAACCGCCCGGCCAATGCCGGAATCGCCGCCGGTCACCAGCGCGGTACGGCCGATCAGCTTGCCGGCCGCGCGGTACTTGGCCATGTCCGCGCGCGGGCGGGGGTTCATGGCGAATTCGTCGCCGGGCTGGGCGGGTTGGGCTTGCGGCGCAATCCCAGCCTCGGCAAGGGCATCACTCATGCGGCTGAGAACGCCGCATCCGGCACCGGGTTCGCGATGGCGTCGGTTGCTGCCCGCACGATGTCTCGGCCATGCAGGCGCTCCAGCCGGCGAATGGTGAAATGGGCCAGGGCCAGATTGCGGTAATGGGCCAGGAAGGCGCCGTTCAAAGCGGCGCCAGCGACGGCGCCGGCGATAGGCACCGCTTGCAAGCTGAATTTTTCCCCCAGCACCACGCCATACCGCGCAGCCACTTCCGAGAGCAGCATGGTGAACGGCCGCCCCTGAAACACCAACCGCGCCGAGAAATACCCCAGTTCGGACTCATCCTCATCGGCGGCGCTGCGGAACGCAAAAACCTCAAGGCAGGCACGCCGTGCGTCATCGGTGGAGAGGTCCTCGCCTTGAGCGGCGGCGATGCGGGCAATCTCCCGCATGATCGCCAGCGTGGTGAAGGTCGCATCCGGCAGAAAACCCGCCAGGCCGGCCATGCCGCTGGTGGCACCGGAGGCGATCACCGCCAGTTGCGTCAGCCCGGCGCGCTCAGGCGGCGACCGGTCCAGCCCGATAATCGCCACATCATAGGCGCGCGCCAGCGCCGCCTGGGCAATGCCGCTGAACTTGCCCTGAACCTGCCGGTTCATGCCGATTTTTCGTAATCCAAAGCGCCCGGCCATGCCGACGGCGCCCCCGACCAGATCGGCCAGGCGCACAATCAGGCCACGGCCACGCTCCAGCCGGGCCAGGGCCGCCGCCAGCTCGCGGCGGCCGGCATCGTCCAATTCGATGGCCGACAAGGCCGTGTTTGTCTCGCCCATCGTCTAACAACCCCCATGTTTCTATCTTATCCACAGCCCCCAACGCTGCGGAGCGGCGTTGGCTGCGCTATCATGCCAGATGTGACAAACATTGATCCCCCGCTTCTGGGCCTTTCCCAGCGCCTGCCTCCCTCCAACCTCTCAGCCGAACAGGCGCTGCTTGGGGCGCTGCTCTCCAACAACAAGGCCTATGATCGGGTTTCGGAGTTTTTGCTCCCCGACCATTTTGCCGACCCCGTCCATGCGCGGATCTATCTTTCTATCTCGCGGCGGATCGAGGCGAGCCAGATTGCCGATCCCGTTACCTTGCGCGGCGAATTCGAACATTCCGGCGTGCTGGATGAGGTGGGCGGCACCGCCTATCTGGCCCAGCTTCTCACCGCGATGGTCGGCATCATCAATGCCGGCGATTATGGCCGCACGATCTACGATGCCTGGATCAGGCGGCAGCTGATCGATATCGGCGAGACGGTGGTGAACCAGGCTTTTGCGCCGGAGCCCGATCTGGACGGGCCAAAGCAGATCGAACTCGCCGAGCAATCGCTGTTCGATCTGGCGACCCACGGCACCTCCGACACCAAGATGATGGTGTTCAGCTCCGCGCTGACGCTGGCGATCACCAATGCGGAGAAGGCGTTCAACCAGGCGGGACATGTCTCCGGCCTTTCCACCGGCTTGCGCGATCTGGACAAGAAAACCGGCGGGCTGCACCCCTCCGACCTGCTGATCCTGGCCGGACGGCCCGGCATGGGCAAGACCGCTTTGGCCACCAAGATCGCCTTCGGGGCGGCGGAAAGCATGCTGGCCAATGCGCGGCTGGATAACCCGGATGCGATCCCGAAAAATTCAGTGGTGATCTTTTCGCTGGAAATGAGCTCCGAGCAATTGGCCAACCGCTTGCTGTCGGAGGAATCGCGCGTATCGAGCGACCGTATCCGCCGCGGCGAGATCGGCGAGCGGGATTTTGCCAAATTCGTCAGTGTTGCGAAGAAATTGCAGCATCTGCCGCTCTATATCGACGATACCCCGGCCATTACGTTGTCGGCGTTGCGCACACGCTGCCGGCGCTTGCAGCGGACCAAGGGGCTGGGGCTGATCGTGATCGATTATTTGCAGCTGATGCGCCCTTCGGTGGGAACCCGATCGGAAAACCGCGTGCTGGAAATCAGCATGATCACCCAGGGGCTGAAGGCCCTGGCGAAAGAGCTGAAAGTGCCGGTGATGGCGCTTTCGCAATTGTCGCGTGCGGTGGAAAGCCGGGAAGACAAGCGGCCGCAGCTTTCGGATCTGCGCGAATCAGGCTCGATCGAACAGGATGCCGATGCGGTGATGTTCGTGTATCGCGACGAGTATTACCTGCAGCAGCGCGCGCCTAAGCAGATGGCGTTCGACAACGAGGAGAAGTTCCACTCGGCGCTGGAAAAATGGCAGCGCGACATGGAGCTTGTGCATAACAAGGCGGAGTTGCTGCTGGAAAAGCAGCGCCACGGGCCAACCGGCAAGATCGACCTGTTCTTCGAAGGCGAATTCACGAGATTTGCCGATCTGGATACCGTGCATGGTGGCGATGATTGAAACCGGTGGCCTCGAATCTCGATGATAAAAACCCGCCTCCGTCATTGCTACGCAGTTTCGTCGTACGCCTTCTTTAGCTTGGCTCCAAATCGTGGGTGGAAAAGCGAAAAGGCTGGACGAGAATTCGCTGCTCCGAGCCAGAGGCGCCTATTGCTGCGCCTCAAGCATCAACACTTGCCGAATTCGCAGCCACGAGCAAACAACGGCTCAACCCACAGGATATACACGCGCCAGAGCATAAGCATTGGCCAGAACGCTCAACCACGCATCCGGCGTGGCATAATTGCGCTCATCCACCGCACCCAGATGACCGCGCAAGAAACCCGGCCGCAGGCAATCAACCTGGCCGGTGCGGGCGGGATCGCCATGCACGGTCCAGAGCAGCGCATTTGGACCTTCCATCTGAAGCGCGCAGAACACCGCCAGCGCCTCGGCCTCCGTAAGAATTTCAGGCCGAGTCAGCACATGGATCTTGCTGCCATCTCGCAGATCCTCGACAAATTTGCGGCGCAGGAAATTCAGCTTGCGGCACTGGTCGGCCAAGATGGCGGCGCGCGTGGTTTCGGCCTCGGTTCTGCCAGTGCTGTACCAAAGGTAGTAACGCTGCTCATGCACCTTGAATTCCGGCTGCGGAGGGTCGGAAACGTAGATGCGCGTGGTCTGCGGATCGCCAATTCCGGCGAAGCGCGCCATTAGCCCATCCACCAGCAGATGCGTCACGTTGCTGGCAAACCGCAGCAAGCCGAGCGGATCGGCCCCGAAGGCGCGCTGGATCAGGCCGAATTCGCAATTCTGGCCGATGCTTTCGAACCCCATCACCAGCGCGCCAGGCGCCGGGCAGCCAGCCTTTTCCAGCGCCGTTTGCAACGATCCATCCGAAACACGGCCCAAGAAGGCGGGCCTGGTCCTCATCGCGAAGGCAGTATGCGCCAGCCGAAAAATCCGCACGCTGGTCACCATCAAACCTAGCGGCGAACCCGCGTGGTCACGGCCCGCAGCGGGGCGCGGAGTGGAGCTGTTCAGGTGACAGATGCTGAGGACGATCTCTGCGTCGTTACGCACCGCTTCAGGCAGCGCAAAGGCAAAACTGCGATGCTCATTGAATTGGAACGTGCCCGCCAGGCGACCGTTGATCGCCATCATCACCGCCTGGGACGGCAGGCAGGCTTCGTCACGCCAGGGCGCCGCGTTGATAGCAACAATGCAGCCCGGCCCCGGTCGGGAGAGGGGCAAGCGCATCCGGCTTTCCGCCCCAACGGTCCAGCGATGAAAGGGCTCGGTCGGCCCCCACCCCTCATGGACATGGTCGGCGCTGGTGCCGGCGTGCCCAAATCCGATATCGGCGAGCAGCTCGGTCACGTGCGCAGCCTAAGGCATCGTCGGCACATAAATGCGTCGGCACGCCGACAAAGATGCCGCTTCACACAAAGGCTAAGGCGTGGCCGCCGCCACCTGGCCGGGTGCCACCTGCCTGCGGGCCGGATCGCGGGTGAGTGTGTCTTCCATGATATCGCGCGCCAGGGGGGCGGCCACATCGGCGCCCGCATTGCCATGTTCCACCACAACCGAAACCGCATAACGCGGCGAATCATAGGGCGCAAAGCATACGAACAGGGCATGCGGGCGGAATTCCCACGGCAGCAGCGCGCTATTGAAATTGCCGTGCTCGCGCGCCCAGCGGCTGACATGGCGCACCTGGCTCGATCCAGTTTTGCCGGCCATCTGGACATCGGGCAAATTCAGCCTGGCATGCGGTGCGGAGCCGTCACGATCATTCACCACCGCCAGCATGCCGCCGCGCAGCGCCTGCAGCCAATCCTCCGGCATATCGAGTACGGGCCAATCCTCGGGCTTGGCGCCCTGCTGGGCGGCGTCTGCCAATAGCCGCGTCACATGCGGCACCACCGCGCGGCCGGTGGCGATGCGGCTGACATAGGTGGCCAGTTGCAGCGGCGTCGCCTGGATGAACCCCTGGCCGATGCCGCAACTGATGGTGTCGCCGATGTTCCAGGCATGGCCATGTTTGCGGCGCCAGGCCTGGGTTGGCATCAGACCTTTGCGCGCGCCGGGCAAATCCACCCCAGTATCGACACCAAAACTGAAATCATTGGCGGTCTTGGCGATGGCATCGATGCCGGTGCGCCGTGCGACCTCGTAAAAAAACACGTCGCAGGAATGTTTCAGCCCGCCATGCAGATCGAGGCTGCCATGGCCGTGCTTGCGCCAGCAATGGAAGCGGGTATCGCCAAGGTCGATATAGCCGGGGCAGAAAATGCGGTCTTCCGCGGTGATGGTGCCGGCCCGAAGCCCTGCCATCCCCACCGCCATCTTGAAGGTAGAGCCTGGCGGATAGACACCCGCCGTCGCCTTGTTGATCAGCGGCGTCTTGCGGTTGGAGGTCCACTCGATCCACTGCTTTTCGGAGACCCCGCTATCGAACAGGGAAGGGTCGAAACTCGGCGTGGTGGTCATCGCCAGCACTTCGCCATTGGTGCAGTCCATCACCACGGCGCTGGCGGCCATATCGCCGAGACGGCCCAAAATGCTGCGCTGGAGGTCGGCATCGATGGTCAGGCCGATGGTGTCGCCAGGCGTGCCATCCGTGCGGTCCAGCTCACGGATCACCCGGCCGACGGAATTGACCTCCATCTGCACTTCGCCGGCGTCACCGCGCAGATCATCCTCATGGAATTGCTCCACGCCGGCGCGGCCGACGCGCACACCAGGCAAAGCGAGCACCGGGTCATCGCCCAGATCCTGTTCGCTGGGCGGAGCCACGTAGCCGACGATATGGGCAAGGTCGGGACCGAACGGATAATGGCGCGTGGTTCCCACATCCACCAGCACACCCGGCAGATCGGGGGCGTTCACCTCGATCTTGGCCATTTCGTCCCAGTTCAGGAAATCCTTCACAATCACCGGGATAAAGCGGCGATTATGCTTCATCTCGCGCAGGATGCGATCGCGATCATGGTCATCCAGTGGAACCAGCCTGTCGAACGCATCCAGCGTGGCCTGGACGTCGGTGGTTTCCTCGGCCAGCAGCAGGGCGCGCCAGTTCAGGTTGTTGCCGGCGAGCACCTGGCCGAAGCGGTCCTGGATATGGCCGCGCGGGGCGGCGATCAGGCGGGCGCTGATTCGGTTGCTTTCCGCCAGCGTGGCGTATTTGGCGCCCTGTTCCACCTGCACGCGGTAGAGCTTCACCGCCAGCGCCCCCAACGCGGCCGTCTGCGCCGCCATCACCAGCAAGGCGCGGCGGGTGAACACGCCGTTGCGGTGCCCCTCCTGCTTCATCAGCTCGCCCGCTCAGGCGCGGCAAACCCGCGATGCAGGAAGGTCAGGTAGAACGCCAGGAACGGGTAGATGCCGGCAGACAGGCCAAATTCGAACAGCCCAGGCCAGGGCGGCAAAGCCCGCCAGGTCAGCGCCGACACCAGCAGCCATTCCAGCAAGGCGGCGCCCCCGGCAATGGCCACAAACACCAGCCAAACAGTGGCAAACCCGGTCCGCACCAGGTCACGCCGGAATTTCAGTGCCAGGGCATGGATCAGCAGCAGCAGCAGCACTTCGATCCCCACCGGCCCCTGTGTGAGCAGATCCAGCAGCAGGCCCAGCGCAAACACCAGCAAGGCCGGCATCGAGGCCGGGCGGAACAACGACCAGAAAAATATGCTGGCAGCCGCCCAGGCAGGCTGCAGCTGCGCCTGACCGGGAATGCCCAGAGGTGCTGCGAGAAGAAGTAATACAATGGCGGTCTGCACGCCGGGAAAGGCATAGCGCGAAGCCACGTCCAGCATATGCCACAGCCCTGGGCGCGGCCGGATGCCCGGCTTGGTATCCATTAGGGTCAGTGAACGGGTGCGCGGCCGGGCGCTTCCGGCGGCACAATGCCACTGAGCCCGTAATCAAAGATGCGCACAATCTCCAGCCGGCCCAGATCGGCGGCGGGCGCCACTTCCATCTGCCCGCTCGCGCCGTAATGCACGGTGCCCACCACCAGCCCGGCCGGGAAAGCATTTGCCTCCGCCGACGTGATCACCCGCTCGCCCTCATCGGGGTGCATGCCATCCGGCAGATACATCAGCCTGGGATAAGGCGCATTTACCCCCACCAGAATTGCCCGTGCGCGGTTTTTCTCGAGCACCACGGGGATACGGCTGTTCATGTCGGTAATCAGCAGAACCCGGGCGCTGCGAGCGCCCACCTCCGTCACCCGGCCAACCAGGCCACCCGCATCCAGTGCCACTTCGCCGCGCAGGATATCGCTGTTTGGGCCCACCGAGAGCAGCACGGAGCGTGCGTAGACGCCCCCGGCATCGGCCACCACGCGGGCCGTCACATAAGAAAGCTTGGGGTCGGGCACCCAATGGAGATTACCCTTCAAGGTGGCGTTTTCCGCATCCAGCGCCATCGCCACATCGTACCAGTGCCGCAGCCGCTCATTTTCCAGCCGCAGCCGCTCATTATCGGCCTGCAAACCCACCACGTCGCGCACCGATCGCGCGGCTGCGCGAACCGCCCTCAGCGGCGTATCCACCACCGCATACACTGGCGCCAGCGCATCGGAGAGGCTGATCCGGGCGCGCTCGGGCACCAGAGGCGTCGCCCGGCCAAGCAGCATCAGCACCAGCGAGAACACGATCAGCACGGGGAGTGTCAGGCGCGCCAGCGCCTGACGGGCCTGGATGGAAAGCCGGATCACGCTTCCTGCCCTAGTATGGCCGCAGGATTGCGGCCGGTTGATGCTCTAATACACGTTTAATACATCGTGGTCAGCACGTTACGCAGCCTTTTAAGCTCTTCCAACGCCCGGCCGGTGCCAAGCACCACGCAGGAGAGCGCGTCTTCCGCCACCACCACCGGCAGGCCGGTAGCTTCGCGCAGAACCTGGTCAAGGCGGTGCAGCAAGGCGCCGCCGCCGGTCAGCACAATACCTTTGTCGCAGATATCGGCGGCAAGTTCCGGCGGCGTGTTTTCCAGCGCCACCTTTACCGCCTCGACAATCTGAAACACCGGCTCCGCCAGGCTCTCGGAGATTTGCGCCTGGCTCACCAGCACCTCACGCGGAACGCCGTTCAGCAGATCGCGGCCCTTCACTTCCAGCCATGGGCCCTCGTCGCCGTTCTCGGCCGGGCGGGCAGCCCCGAGGCCGATCTTGATCCGCTCGGCAGAGCTCTCACCGATCAGCAGGTTATGGTGGCGGCGGATATAGCTGATGATCGCCTCATCCATCTTGTCGCCGCCAACCCGGACAGAGCGCGAATAGACGATGCCGCCAAGCGAGATCACCGCCACCTCGGTCGTGCCGCCGCCGATATCTACGATCATCGAGCCGGAGGGCTCGGTCACTGGCAGGCCGGCGCCGATCGCGGCGGCCATCGGCTCCTCGATCAGCAGCACCTTGCGCGCGCCCGCGGATTCGGCGCTCTCCTGAATGGCGCGGCGCTCGACGGCCGTTGAGCCTGAGGGCACGCATACGATGATAATCGGCGAGGCAAAGCTGCGCCGATTATGCACCTTGCGGATGAAATGCTTGATCATTTCCTCCGCAACCTCGAAATCGGCAATCACCCCATCGCGCATAGGGCGAATGGCAGAAATATTGCCCGGGGTGCGGCCCAGCATCTGCTTGGCCTCCTCGCCCACCGCGAGTACCTGCTTTTTGCCGCGTACATCGGCGATGGCGACCACGCTCGGTTCCGCGAGCACGATGCCGCGGCCCTTGACGTAAACCAGCGTGTTTGCGGTGCCGAGGTCGATGGCCATGTCGGCGGACATGGCGCCTAGCAGGCGGGAGAACATTGGGCAGACCTATTTCGGGAAGAAGGCGAGGATAAAGGCGGGAGGCTCTTCCCCATCGTTGCCGGCAGGGTTCCCTATGGAGGAATGGAGATAGAGCGGTGGGCTTTACCCGCCGCACCCCTCAGGAGCAAGGCCGTCACGCATTTCGGCACAGGAACCATCCGCCCGGCAGCGCATTTCAATTTGTAATCAAACCCTTCACGGCCCCGCCTTATATTTGCCAAGCTCGCCCTGGATACCAATGTGCCCCAGCGAGCGGCGCCGGGGAGCGTCGAGGTGCCGCAAGCTGGTTGAACAGGAGAATAATGATGCGCAGAGTGGCGCTTACGCTTGGAATGGCGGGCCTTTTGGGCCTGGCCAGTTGCACCAACCCCTATGATCCCGGGCAGCGTGCCGTCGGCGGGGCCGCGATCGGCGCCGGCACCGGGGCCTTGATCGGCGGCCTGGCCGGCGGCGGCCGCGGCGCCGGAATCGGGGCCCTTGTGGGTGCAGGTGCCGGCGCCATCACCGGTGCGGCCACCACGCCGCAACCACCGCCCCCAGGCTATTACCCGCCGCCACCCCCACCAGCCCAATACCCGCCGCCGCCGGGCTATTATCCTCCTCCGCCACAAGGCTACTACCCGCCGCCACCCCCGCCGCCAGGGTATTAGGGTCTATCGCCCCGGGTACGGTGGGCTGCTCGCAGCCCACCGTACCCGAATTCGATGGCTTCAATATCCCGTGCCCTCATGTGCTGGAGGAGGCCTGATAAACGCAGCAGATACAGTGATGGCTCCCTTTGGTTTTCGGCCGCAATTCCCTGTTCTACGCTCCGTACATCACGCCGACATCGCCACCGGCTCGGTGCGCAGGCGCTTGACCAGCAGCTTGTTCAACGCATGCACATAAGCGCGCGCGGCAGAGACGATGGTGTCGGTATCTGCACCCTGGCCATCGACCATCTTGCCGCTCTCGGTCAGCCTTACCGTGGTCTTTGCCTGAGCATCGGTGCCCTCGGTCACCGCACCGACCGAAAATAGCACCAGCTGGGCATCATGCGGGAAAATCGCCCGTATGGCGCGGAACGTGGCATCCACCGGCCCATCACCGGTTTCGGTCTCGGTGAAGCACTCGCCATCCACTTCCAGAGTCAGCTCCGCCCGGGCCGGCGCGCGTGAACCGGCGTAGAGATCGAGGCTGATGAAGCGGATCCGGTTATGGTCGCGGCCAACCTCGTCATCCACCAAAGCCACGATGTCCTCGTCGTAAACGATCTTCTTGCGGTCAGCGATGTCCTTGAAGCGGCGGAACGCATCGTTCAGCGCGTTATCACCCAGCTCGCCATAGCCCAGCGCCATCAGCTTGTCGCGGAAAGCGGCACGTCCGGAATGCTTGCCCATCACCAGATTGGTCTTGGTCCAGCCCACACTTTCCGGCGTCATGATCTCGTAGGTCTGGGCGTTTTTCAGCATGCCATCCTGATGGATGCCGCTTTCATGGGCGAACGCATTTCGCCCGACGATCGCCTTGTTCGGCTGCACATCGAAGCCGGTGATGGTGGAGAGCATGCGAGACGTGCGCAGGATGTGCTCGGTTACGATATTGGTGCGCGCCGGCACCGCATCGGGGCGGGTGCGCAACGCCATCACAATCTCCTCGAGCGCCGCATTGCCGGCACGTTCGCCTATGCCATTGATGGTGCATTCCACCTGGCGTGCGCCTGCCCGTAGTGCAGCAATCGTGTTGGCCACCGCCAGGCCCAGATCGTTGTGGTTATGAGCGGAAAAAATCACCCTGTCCGCGCCCGACACACGCTCCCGCAGCGTCGAGAAGATGCGCGTGAGGTCCTCAGGCAGCGCGTAACCCACGGTATCCGGAATGTTGATCGTGGTGGCGCCGGCGGCGATCGCCGCTTCCACACAGCGCGCCAAAAAATCCGGGTCCGTGCGGCTGCCATCCTCGGCAGACCACTCCACGTCAGGCACGAAATTCCGCGCCAGTGTCACGGAGTCTGTCACCGCCTGCAGCACGGCATCGGGTTCCATCCGCAGCTTGTATTTCATGTGGAGCGGGCTGGTGCTGATAAAGGTGTGGATGCGCGGACGAGCGGCGCCCTTCACCGCTTCCGCGGCACGGATGATGTCGCCTGCGGCGGAGCGGGCCAGACCACAGATCACCGGGCCGCGCACCGCTTCAGCGATGGCCGCCACACTGTCGAAATCGCCAGGCGAGGCGATTGGGAAGCCGGCTTCGATCACATCGACGCCCAATTCCGCGAGCGCGTGCGCCAGGCGCACCTTCTCCTGCAAATTCATTGAGAATCCAGGCGATTGCTCGCCATCGCGCAGAGTGGTGTCGAAGATGATAACCTGATCGTCGCTCAGGCGGCCAAAGCTTGGATGGTCTATGGACATGGAAATTGTCTCCTCGGGCAGATCGGTCTTCGATAGTGCGGCATCGTCACCTGTCTTCGGCTGAAGACATGGTTAACCGGCCGGATCACCCCTGAACGAACCGGTCAGCACGACCGGCAACCCCGTTCAGGGGACGATAAGTCGAAGGATCGCCTGGAGGGAGAGCGGGGCGCGCATAGCTGAAATTTGCGCAAAGGCGCAAATCGGCAGCATGGTGCAAGGCGCCCGATACGTCATAAGACGTATTTACCAGCAGTTCGGCGCACTGGCAATCTTGTTATGTCAACGAGAAAGGAGGAACGCGGGCGTTCCGCGCTCCCCCTTTTTCTTGACGCTGAAGAAGCTTACTTCGGAGCGTCAGCAGCCGGTGCAGGGTCGGCGGCCTTCTTCTTCGATGCCTTCTTCTTCGAGCTGTGCTTCTTGGTGGTCTTCTTCGGCGCGTCGGGCGTAGGGGCAGGAGCGGCTTCGGGAGCCGGCGCAGCGGCGGGGGCAGCCGGAGCAGGTGCCGCGGCGGGAGCCTGGGCGAAGACCGGCGCCGCGAACAGCGTGGAGGCCAGGAAGACAGCGCTCATCAGGGGTAGCTTCATTAGGGTCACCATACTTCTTATTGCAGGGGTGGAACGGGGATTAGCGCGTCGGCCACACGCGGCGGTGCAGCATGTCTGAAACGCTTCCTCCTATGGCCATGAAACCCCGGTTTAGTCAGCTTTTTTTTCCGTAATGATGGAACGGCGGACATCTTTGCCGGAAAACTCAGTTGCGCGCCTTGTCCACCAGAGCGTTCTTAGAGATCCATGGCATCATGCCGCGCAGCCTCTCGCCCACCCGCTCGATCTGATGTTCGGCGTTTCGGCGGCGTGTGGCCCGGAAACTGGCCTGATTCACCTTGTTTTCCAGCATCCAGTCGCGGGTGAAGCGGCCAGATTGAATATCCTCCAGCACCCGCTTCATCTCCGCTTTGGTCTCGGCGGTGATAATGCGCGGCCCGGTGACATATTCTCCATATTCGGCCGTGTTGCTTATCGAATAATTCATGTTGGCGATGCCGCCCTCGTAGATCAGGTCCACGATCAGCTTCACCTCGTGCAGGCATTCGAAATAGGCCATCTCCGGCGCGTAGCCGGCTTCCACCAGCGTTTCGAACCCGGCCTTGATCAGTTCCACCAGGCCGCCGCATAGCACCGCCTGCTCGCCGAACAGGTCGGTTTCGCATTCTTCCTTGAAGCTCGTCTCGATAATGCCGGCCCGGCCGCCGCCGATGGCGCTGGCGTAGCTCAGCGCGATCTCCAGCGCGTTGCCGGAGGGATTCTGCTGCACGGCCACCAGGCACGGCACGCCACCGCCGCGCTCATACTCGCTACGAACCGTATGGCCAGGGCCTTTCGGGGCAATCATGAAAACATCGATATCGGGGCGCGGGTCGATCAGGTTGAAGTGGATGTTCAGGCCATGCGCGAAGGCCAAAGCCGCGCCTTCCTTCATATTTGGGCCGAGATGGTCGCGATACAGATCGCCCTGGCCCTCATCCGGTGTCAGCATCATCACCACATCGGCCCAGGCGGCGGCTTCCGAGGGGCCCATCACCTTCAGGCCAGCACCCTCGGCCTTGGCCACAGCCGCCGAACCTGGGCGCAAGCCAACCACCACATCCTTCACCCCGCTATCATGCAGGTTGCGGGCATGGGCGTGGCCCTGGCTGCCATAGCCGATCACCGCGACCCGGCGGCCCTTGATCAGGTTAACGTCGGCATCTCGATCGTAGTAAACGCGCATGAACTTCTTCCTTTAAGAAAAGGCCAGGGGCTCCGCCCCCAAAGCCTGGAGGGTGGGACCCTGGAGGGGGCCTCTCCAGACCTGCAATTTTAAATAGTATCCGCCCCGCGAGCGATGGCGGCGATGCCGGTGCGGGATACCTCAGCCAGACCGAGGGGGCGCATCAGTTCGACAAAGGCGTCGATCTTATCGATCGCGCCCGTCAATTCGAACACAAAGCTGCCGGTCGTCGTATCCACCACCCTGGCCCGGAACGCATCGGCAATCCGCAGCGATTCCACCCGCAACTCACCTTCAGCCACCACTTTTACCAGCGCCATCTCGCGCGCCACATGCGGCCCCTGCTTGGTCAAATCCGCGACCCGGTGCACCGGCACCAGGCGGCACAGTTGCGCCTTGATCTGGTCGATCACCATCTCGGTGCCGGAGGTGGCGATATTGATCCGGCTGATCCCCCGCGCCTGATCCACCCGCGCCACCGTCAGGCTATCGATATTGTAGCCACGCCCAGCGAACAGCCCGATCACGCGCGCCAGCACGCCCGACTCGTCATCCACCAGCACCGAGATCGTCGCGGTGCGAAAACTTCCATCCTGCACGGGCATCAGACCAGCATCATCCCTTCATCGGTGATGCTGGCGGCGCGCCCGGAATGCTCGGGGCCGAGGATCATCTCGTTATGCGCCGCTCCGGACGGGATCATCGGGAAACAATTCTCCTTCTGATCCACCGCGATGTCGGCAATCACCGGGCCATCGATCGCCAGCATCTCGCGGATCACGCCATCGAGCTCGCCGAGATTGCGTGCACGCAGCCCGGTGGCGTGAAAGCTTTCCGCCAGCCTGACGAAATCGGGCAAAGCCGCGCTATAGCTTTCGGAATAGCGTGAGCCGTGCAGCAATTCCTGCCACTGACGCACCATGCCCATGTACTGGTTGTTAAGAATAAATATTTTTACCGGCAGCCGATACTGCGCCAGCGTGCCCATTTCCTGGATGTTCATCAGGATACTGGCCTCGCCGGCAATATCGATCACCAGCGCATCGGGATGTGCCACCTGAACGCCCATGCCGGCCGGCAACCCATAGCCCATCGTGCCCAAACCACCGCTGGTGAGCCAATGATTTGGTTTTTCGAAATTGAAATATTGCGCGGCCCACATCTGGTGCTGGCCGACTTCGGTGGTGATAAATGTGTCGCGCCCGCTTTCGCGGCACAAATCGTTCAGGCGCTGCACCGCATATTGCGGCTTTATCACAGCGCCAGGCGACATGTCCTGAGTGAAGCGCAGGCATTTGATGTCGCGCCAGCCCCCGATCTGCCGCCACCATGCTGCCAGCGCATCACGATCCTGCCGCGTATCATCCTCGCGCCAGGCCTCGACCAAAGCCGCCAGAATCGCCGCCGCATCGCCGACGATGGGGATATCCACCGCCACATTCTTGTTGATGTTGGAAGGATCGATATCGGCGTGAATCTTGAAGCTGTCAGGGCTGAAGGCATTCAGCCTGCCGGTCACCCGGTCATCGAAGCGGGCGCCGATATTCAGCATCACGTCGCAACCATGCATGGCCAGATTGGCCTCGTAGGTGCCGTGCATGCCCAGCATGCCGATGAAATGCGGGTCGGAGGCGGGAAAAGCGCCCAGCCCCATCAGCGTATTGGTGCAGGGAAGGTCGCCCATACGCACCAGCTCGGCCAGCAAGTGGCTGGCCCTTGGCCCCGCATTGATCACCCCGCCACCGGCATATACCACAGGGCGCCGCGCCGCCTTCAGCGCACGCACTGCGGCGCGGATGGCGGCGCGATCGGGCGTCGTCACTGGCCGGTAGCTGCGATGCGGCTGAGTGGAGGGCGGCAGATAAGGGGCCGGCGCGATCAGGATGTCCTTCGGCAGATCGATCACCACCGGGCCGGGCCGGCCGCTGCGCGCCACGTAGAAGGCATCGTGAACCGTCCGGGCCAGATCGTCACTGCGCTTGACCAGGTAATTATGCTTGGTGGCCGGGCGGGTAATGCCGGTGGTATCGGCCTCCTGAAAAGCGTCGTTGCCGATCAGATGCGTCGGCACCTGGCCCGTCAGGCACACCAGCGGCACGGAATCCATCAGCGCGTCCAGCAGCCCTGTTACCGCATTCGTGGCCCCTGGCCCGCTGGTCACCAGAACAACGCCCACCTTGCCGGTGCTGCGTGCATAGCCTTCCGCCGCGTGCACGGCCGCCTGTTCGTGCCGCACCAGGATGTGGCGGATCGCATTCTGCTGGAACAACGCATCGTAGATCGGCAGCACGGCCCCGCCTGGATAGCCGAAAATCACCTCGACGCCCTGATCCGCCAGGGCGCGCAGAAGCACCTCGGCGCCACTGGCGCTGGCTGAGATCTGGGCGCCCGGGACCGGGTCTGTGGTTTGGCTTACCGCGTTCATGGCGGCGGTTCTTAAGGCGCATGATGCAGCGCGTCAACCGCTCGTGCGAATAAAGCTTAAGATTGACGGCATATTTCTTTCCATAAATTGCGTGTTTTCCTCAAATCGCGCAAGGAACCTATGCGTTGCCTCCTTGGCTGCAATGTCCCTGTGGCGAAACCATGTCGCCTGCCGCTTGGTGTATTGCCCGGTCACCATCCGCGCTCTGGCGGCGGCATCGGCAAGGGTGATCTCGCCGCGCAGATACGCAGCGAGTTCGGGCACGCCATGGGCACGCATGGCCGGCAAGGATGAGGGCAGACCCTGCCCGATCAGGCCGCGCACCTCCTCCAGCGCGCCTTGTGTCAGCATCCCCTCGAAGCGCCCCGCGATTGCGGCGCGCAGCGCGTCCCTCGGCGGGTCCAGGATGATGGCCCGCACCGACCAGGGAAACGCCGCCTCCGGCCCAGGTGATTGCTGCCAGGAGGCAAGGCCGCGCCCGGTGCCACGCCACACCTCCCAGGCACGGGCCAAACGCTGGCTGTCGGTGGGGCGCAGCCTTGCCGCCGTCTCTGGGTCCGCAGACGCAAGCCGCGCATGCAAGGAGGCCGGCCCCAGGATGTGCAGCAAATGCCGGGCCTCCTCGCGGGCTGCTTCGCCAGGGTCGGGGATTTCGGCGAGCCCCTGCACCAACGCCGCCAGGTAGAGTCCCGTGCCCCCGCACAGGATAGGGATCCGGCCACAGCGCGCAGCCTCGTCCATGGCCTGCAAAGCGGCACCACGCCACCAGGCGGCGGTGGAGGCCTGGGCGGCCGGCCGAACCCCATAGAGCGCATGTGGGGCACGGGCTTCGTCCGCCGGCGTCGGCCGGGCCGTCAGCACGCGCAACTCGGTGTACACCTGCATGGAATCCGCATTGATCACCACGCCGCCCAGGCGTTCGGCCAGGCTCAGCGCCAGCGCCGACTTGCCGCTGCAGGTTGGCCCAGCCACCACCAAAGCGGGTTTCTTGCCGTCAGCCCCGCTCATCGCCTAAGAACCGCGTCGGCGCGCAATGCCACAAAGAAGGGTCCGCTCCATTGAGTTACGTCCTGACCCTTGTCGCCGCGCGCGACGCCACCGTGCTGACCCAGGCCATCATCGATACGGTGCGCGACGCGGTCGGCGCCACCCTTACACCGACCGTGCTCTCACCGGGTGAAGCAGCCGACTTGCCCGGGCTGCCGACCGACGATCTCAGCGCCGCCCGTGCTGCTTTGGCGGGTGCGCCGATCGACGTTCTCGTCACCAGGGAACGCGGCCGCAAACGGCGCCTGCTGGTGGCTGATATGGATAGCACAATTGTCACCGGCGAAACGCTGGACGAGTTGGCGGAATTTGCCGGGCTTGGCGAGGCGGTGGCTGCGATCACGGCGCGCAGCATGAACGGCGAAATCGATTTCCGCGAGGCCCTGCGCGCCCGCGTCGCCATGTTGAAGGGGCTGAACCTATCAGCCTTGGAAGCCACCTGGCAAAATGTCCGCCTCATGCCAGGGGCGAGCACCCTGGTCGCCACCATGCGGCAGAATGGTGCCAAGACGGTCCTGGTCTCCGGCGGCTTCACTTTCTTCACGGCGCGCGTCGCCAAACTCTGCGGCTTCGATGAGCACAGGGCAAACAACCTGCTGGATGATGGCGTATCGCTCACCGGCGAGGTTGCGGAGCCGATCCTGGATCGCGATACGAAATTGCGCTTGCTGAAGGAATTTTCCCGCCGCTGGTCGCTCCGCCATACAGAAACGCTCGCGGTTGGTGACGGTGCGAACGACCTGGCAATGCTGAAGGTAGCCGGCCTTGGTATCGCCTTCAGAGCCAAGCCAATTGTGGCCGCGGAAGTGGCAAACCGCATCGATCACGCCGATCTGCGCGCCCTGCTCTTCGCCCAAGGCTACCCAGCCAGCGCCTTCAAAGACTAAACGTTTCGCCCAGGCTGACTGTAGCCCGGATGAAAGTCGGGCGTGGCACGTAATGGGTATGCTCGCTTAACTTTCTAGCATCTTCCTAAGCAGATCGACATCTTCGGCGAACGTGCTATCCGATGTCATCAGCTCGGTCACCCGGCCGACGGCGTGCATGACCGTGGTGTGGTCGCGGTTGCCGAATTTCTTGCCAATTTCTGGCAATGATCGGCTGGTCAGCTGTTTCGCCAGATACATCGCTACCTGGCGCGGACGCGCCACGGCACGGGCGCGGCGGGCGCTGACCATGTCGCCGATGCGCATATTATAATGTTCCGCCACGCGCCTTTGGATCTCGTCGATGGTGATCCGCTTGTCATGCGCCTTCAGCAGATCGTGCAGCACTTCCTGCGCCGTCTCTAGCGTGATCGGCCGGTTGAACAAATTGGCATGGGCGATCAGGCGGTTCAGCGACCCCTCAAGCTCACGCACATTGGTGGTGATCTTGTGCGCCAAAAACTCCAGCACCCGCCCCGGAACGGTCGCCTGGGCCCGGGTGGCCTTCGCCTCCAGGATACTGATCCGCAGCTCGAAGGTGGTGGCGTGCAGGTCAGCCACCATGCCGCAGCCCAGCCGCGTGCGCAGCCGGTCTTCCAGGCCGGAAAGATCGGATGGCGATTTGTCGGCGCTGACCACGATCTGCTTGCCAGCATCGACCAGCGCGTTGAAGGTATGGAAGAATTCTTCCTGCGTATTGTCCTTGCCGATGAGGAACTGCAGATCGTCGATCATCAGTACATCGACGGAACGGAGATGATCCTTGAATTCGATCGTCTGCTGGGAGCGGATCGCGGCGATGAACCGGTACATGAATTTCTCGGCCGACATATAGGCCACCGTCGCCGGCCGCGCGCCGCGCCGGGTCAGCTCCAGGCCAACCGCGTGCATCAGGTGGGTTTTGCCCAGACCAACACCGCCATAGAGAAAAAGCGGATTGAACTCCTTGCTGCCGGGATGCTCGGCAACCCGCCTTGCACAGGCATAGGCGAATTCGTTCGGCTTGCCGACAACAAAACTATCGAAGCTGAAACGCGGGTCGAGCGGCGCCGACATTTCCTCGGCTCCCCGCGGTGGATTGGCGGAGGGCGCGCGATGCGGCGGAACTGGCGCTGGCAGCGGCGGCGAAGCCAGGCTTTCGGTCAGGCCGCCATACAGCTTTTCATCGGGCATACGCCCCTTGCCAACGCGGATATCCACCCGGCGCACAACCGGATTTTCCTGTTGCCAGTGCGAGGTAATTTTCTCGCCGTAATGGGTGCGCACCCAATCGCGCAGAAACCGTGTTGGCAGCAGCACCGTTACTTCGTCGCCATCAATCCCGGCCCAGCTCATCTGCCGCAGCCAGCTCCGATATTCCACGTCACCCACCTCGGATTGCAGGCGGCTGCGGATGCGGGCCCATTGCGCGGCCAACGCAGGATCATTGGCGTTCGATGGGGTGGCTGATGTGTCGTCGTCCGTGGTGGGCTGTTCAGCCACCGCGACGTTGCTTCGAGTGATCCAGGCGCTGCCCGAGCTCAAGTGACGGATCCCCAGAATATATGATGACGCACGTAACAAGACG
>Ga0116229_10002841_pt1 | contig 28283 bp, 25 predicted proteins | sample S1TSphgellanicum_3_FD_87313 | JGI IMG/M metagenome (GOLD analysis project Ga0116229, IMG submission 87313) | Host-associated microbial communities from peat moss isolated from Minnesota, USA - S1T2_Fc - Sphagnum magellanicum MG | ecosystem: Host-associated > Plants > Peat moss > Unclassified...
CGGACCGGCGGCGTCCACAGGTTCAACCGTTCATCAGTATCTGCTGGCATTGGTAGGGTCCTCCCGCCACGCGATAACAACCGGATTTCCGAAGCCGCGCACTAATTCGGCACTGTTGTACCTAGCACCGTATGGTTTCGGCGTCAATCGTGCCGCCGCCGCCAGGCGATGTCGGGCACTGTGCAAACCGACCGCCGGGCGGCACACGCCGTCATAATGTCCCAGGGGAGAACGAGATCGGCAGCGTTGCCAGGCCCCAGACTCCCATGGGGGAGCGAAAGGTCGGATCGCCTGCCAGCTTCGGATCAAGCATAGCTTTAGCGAGCCTGGGCACAGCCTCCTCGAGCAGTGCGCGCGCGATATATTGGCCGAGGCAAAAATGCTGGCCTTGACCGAAAGCAATGTGCACTGGCCGCTCGCGATCAGGATCAAAACATTCCGCATTAGTGTTAGCACCCGGATCGCGCCCGGCGGCATTTTGGCTGAGCGAAATGAATGTATTGGCAGGTATCACTACATCTCGGTAAATGATATCCGTGTTGGTGACACGGTGCATTGCCCCGATAGGACTCATGTAACGCAGCGATTCCTCGATCAATTTCTTCGGGAAGTCGGTTTGATTTGCCGCCCGCACCCAATAATGCGGATGTTGCGTCATCAGATAGAGGATCGATGTCAGCTGATTCTTCGTCGTATCGTAGCCGGCGCCGAGTAGCACGACGAGCATGCAGCGCACTTCCTCATCGGTCAGGCCGCCCTCTTCCGTAAGGTCGAGCATGGTCTGGAGCAGGTCCGCCGGCTTCGTGTTGGAGCCGCGCCTGGTCGCCAGAATGCCATCGATATAGCCGAACATAGCGCCAATGACGCGATCGAGTTCGGGAAGCGCGGCAGCATCCTGTGCATAGGACGCCTCCAGCTTGTCAAGCCAATCCTCAAAGACCTGGACGTCTTCGCGGGGGATGCCAACCATTTCGCATATGATACACACAGGGTAGCGGCTGATCGCTGCCGCGAAATCACATTCGCCTCGGCTGAGCCAGGGCTCGATCGTGGCCCGCAGGCCATCGCGCATGAGGTCGCGATACCCGTTAGCCTCGCGGGGGGTGAACGCTGGCGCCACAATACGGCGAAGCCTGCGGTGCGCTTCGCCATTCAGGCCGATCATCATCGTGGTGAAGAATCGTTCGAACAGCGTATTTTCAGCCTTCCAGCTGGCCACGATGTCCCGGTTAGGTGTTCGGCATGTATCATCCGCTCGATAAAAATAGCCCACCGACTCCAAGTCCAGCGGAATGTAGCCAAATTGATATTTGGCGATCCATGCGCCAGTCTCTCTCGCCCTGTGGAACGTACCGTGTGGATCCTTGGCAAAAGCCTGATCGAAAATATCTATTTCCGGCAAACTCAGCTCATCCAGGCGCATCATGTCTTGCGTTCCCTTGCTCGACGAATTTCCCGCCTATTCCCCATACCGGGCGCGGATTGCCGCTGTCCGCTCCCGCTGGATCGCGGTGCGCGTGCTGCTGTCGGCACGCGGCGTACCCGGTGGCAAAATATTCCACAGCTCGGTCAGCTTCACCTTGCGAATGTTCGGTGTGACGGCACGATCAAAGCGGTAAAAACGAAATATGAGTATGCCATCCGTGTTCCCCATTGTGTCAAGCCAGTTCCATGCGCCCGGATCCTGGTGCGCCACGACCGCGCGAAATCGGCCATCAGGATCGAGTTTGGCCTGAATACCGTTGAGGCTGGTCTGGTGGTAGGCGTAGTCCAGCACGCGCCAGCAGATATCGCCAAGTTGGACACTCCAGAATTGCGCGTTCGGAATCTCGCTTTCCAGAATGAGCGCCTCGTCAGGCGCCACCTGCCACACCGCCGTGGGGTAGATCGCCGAGGGGTTGTTGGCGGCACCCTGATCAGCCGCAAAGGAGCCGAGAAAAATATTGTTTCGGCCTGAATTGTCGAGAATACCATTGGTCAGTTTCACGGCCCAGTCATCAAGGATGAACCGAACGAATTTCCCCGCACGGGCAAGGCGATCAACGAGACGCGCTTCATCCAATTCCATTGGGGCGGACGGCAAGTCATCGCAACGTTCGATATGCAGATCAACACCCTGCTCAGTCGTCCAATTGCCAAACACCTCCCTCGTGTTCAAATAGTTTTGCTCGCCGGTGGACGGGTCGAGCCGGATCCAGTTGCCAGCGCGCGGTTCGGCGCCAACAATAATCTCGAAGCTACCATCGGCGTCGATGGTGAATTTGTCCAAATCCCAATTGCCGATTTTCTTGGCGTCAGCCTGACCATAAAACCGGTTGATCACTTGAAAATCGACAAACCGTGATGTGTTGCGTTTGCCCCAGACGCGGTATGTTCTTCGCCCATCCAGAAAGCACCGGCGATAGAGAAAGTCAGACGCATGCATGGCGTAGCTGTAAATGATTGGTTGGAAAGCGGCATGCACATAAAAGCTGGGATATTCAGGTCGTGGCGCTATCACAAGGTTATATGCAGCAGCCTGTACTTCCTGAACGGCGTATTCGATCCGGGCGCGGGCATTGGCGTCCGACGCCCAACTCTGTGACAACATGAGCGTGCGGACATCCTCAACGTCACGGCGGTAGGTCGCCCATGCCTGCTGCATCGCTTGTGGTGCGTCGTTCGGCAAGTGGTGCTCCTTCGCTTCCATCAGGTGCTGCGGCGAGAGTGCGACATTCTTAATTGAAATACATGCCTCCATCCACATTGAGGGTCTGACCCAGCATGTAGGCACTCTCGTCCGACGCCAGAAACACGGCGACATTCGCGATGTCTGACGGCGGCGCGATACGACCGGCGGGAACGGTGGCAAGCAGGGAAGCCGCCGCTTTACCATCTTCCATGCCCGAGATTTCATCGTATCGATGAACGAATTCGTCGAACATCTGCGTCTGTATTGCACCAGGAGCTATGGCGTTGACACGAATACCGCTTCTGATCAATTCGTGTGCTGCGGACTGCGTGAGACTGATCACGGCCGCCTTGCTGGCGCTGTAGACGGTGGCACCGGCCACGCCTCTCCGGCCGGCGCTGGAGGCAATATTGACAATCGCGCCACCGCGGTGTTGGCCCACCATGATACGCGCCGCGGCTTGCATGCAGAACAGAACACCACACGTATTGACGGCAAAAATACGGGAAAAATCCTCGAACGTGACATCGAGAAGATTTTGTAAGCCGAACGTGCCCGCGCAGTTGATCAGCACGTCGATGCCGCCCAATGATGCCGCCGCTCTGGCGAAAATATCCGCGATGGAGGCAACGTCGGTCACATCAAGTGCCAGACCGATCGCAGCGGATCCAATTCTTCGAGCAGCTTCGTCACAGGCTGCTTGGGACAGGTCGCATACGCACACCGATGCGCCTTGCGTGGCGAATGCCTGCGCGGTTGCCAAGCCAATGCCGCGAGCACCGCCCGTGATCAAAACAGACTTGCCGTTAAATTGGTCCATTTCGGCTTCCCTCAAGGCAATGTCGGCTTCGGCGATTGCCGAACATTATCATTGCTCGGCCAGCCAAGAATACGCGCCGCTTGAGTGCGTCGGAGCCTTCCAACATCAAAGCGTCAGACGGTATGCGCGCGCTGCCGTGCCCGCAAATAAGTCGTAGCGTTCGTCGGCAGAAAAGCCCGCCGTCAGCCGCTTGAATCCATTCCACAGATTCCCGTACGAAACGTGGGCACGATCAATCGGAAAATTGCTTTCGAACATGCATCGCGATGGCGTGAACACATCTATCGAGGCTAATATGTAATCATGCAGGCTTGCTGCAACCTGTTCGGAAGTCATCCCATCGGCACCGTGCGGGGGAACCAGACCTGTATTGTGCATCAGCAGGCCGCCGAGTTTTACCACGACATTGGAACAATCGGCCACCTGCTGCATCCCCTGCTTCCAGCGTGCGAATACCTCGTCTTGACGCCCCTCATAGGGGGCGACACCCAGAGGGGTGCCGGCGTGGTCCAGAATAATCGTGGCGTCCGGCACGGCGCGCGCTAGGAACGCCACGTCCTCGAGTTGGGTAAATAGCACCCAGGCATCAAACGAGAGCCCCAGGCTGGCAAGCCGCGAGACGCCGGCACAGAACGCGTCCGACCGCATCATCTGTTCGGTCGTGTCCATGTTGTAGAAATTCATTCCGGTGTGCCAGGGCGCCATATGGCGCACACCGCGGAACCGTGTCGGCGATTCGGCGACATGCGCCAGTAATACTTGCTCGACCGCCGAACCACGCCGCATATCGGCCCGGCCGACTATGCCCGCGGCGATGCCCTGCATGGCGCCGCCGGCCTGTTCGGCGGCGCACGCCTCGGCTTCGACAATACGCGTCTCGCCGATCGGACGGAGATCTTCCGGCCCGTCTTTGAGATAATCACGTTGTGCGTCAATGTAGACGGTGGCGCAAACATTGTGCCCGGAGGCGCGTTTTTCGTCGGCGAGCTGTTCGATCGGAAACGGGCTTAGTGTGGGAAACGGCGGCTCTATCCACAGATGGTGGTGCGGATCGACGATCCTCATTTCTGGTTCAAGCGGCGGTTCAACCAAATCGTTGGGCTCCATCATCGCCCTCCTGGGCTGCGCCAAAGCTTCACGAGGCGCGCATTCGTGAATAGAGATAATCGCGTGAGCGCGCGCGGCCGCTGCCTTGCAACCCGTATGTGGCGCGCAACGCGCGCGCCGACATGTACGACCTGCGGAGATAATCGCATCATCTGAACCGGTAGCTCAGCGAAACACCGTATGTCCGCGGCATACCGGCATAGCTGATGAGTGTCTCTCCCGAACGATTTGCGCCAGTCAGGTAAAAAGTGTCCGTCAGATTTTTGACGAAAAATGACAGGCGCCACTTACCATCGCTAGTACTGATGCCCGCCTGCGCAGACACCAGGTTATAGCTCGGCAGGTTCAATTGCGGCTCAAACCCGATGGAACCGCGCGTGCTGCTGGAGTAATTGTATTGAACCCCCGCGAATGCGTCGATACGATCATTAATCGCAGTATTATATTGCGCTGACACGAAACTCTGAAAAGCCGGTGCGTTCGGAAAGCTTGCCCCATCGAGACTTATTACCATTCCTGATGCGTTATAATTAGAAAAATCTTGAATCTCGGAGTGAATATAAGAGATGCCGCCGGTTAGAGACAACCCGCCAATCGGCCGCCATTCCACATTCAGTTCGCCACCTTCTACATTTGATGTCGGAATATTAATCAATTCTTCGATAGCACCGAATATCGGCACCAGGATCCGCCCGCGGATCTGCTTGTCGCGATAATCATAGTAAAACAAAGCACCATTCACCCTAAGCGTTCGATCCAACACGGTTGATTTGAAGCCAACCTCGTAAGCGGTCAATTCTTCCTGATGGACCGGAGTGTCCTGGATGGCATAGGTCGATGCAATAACGGGGAAACCCCCAGCCTTGAAGCCACGGCTGATCGTCGCGTAAAGCAGCACGTCTTCCGCGGGCTTGTAATCTACCCCGGTGCGGAAGGAGAAATTGCTCTCGCGCAATCCCTCATCGACGTGCTCGGACACGCCGGCGGGGGATAGTGTGACGCAGGCGCCCGGCGGCGATGTCGCACCGGACAACGCGTTCAGACCGGCGTCGCCCGTCGTACAACCGCCGTAAGTGGTGTCGGTGTCTGTCACGCGCCCACCTGCATGAACGGTTATTCGATCATTCACGTCATAGTCCAGGTTGGCAAAGCCGGCATAGGATTGTATTCTTTGGTCGGATAGGTCATTAAAATGGTGGAAGGGGGGCAGGCCTAGATAGGCTGCGAGCAAGGACGTTGTATAATAATCGATATATCCGTAATCAGTTTGCGACACATCGCTATATTGGCCACTTCCGCCTACAACAAACTTGAGATCGGGGAGGAGGTTGCCTGAAAGCCGGAGCTCATCGTAATAATTTGCAATTTTTCCGACCGTTCGCTGGTTGAAATTGGTGATTGGCAGCCCGTCAAGATCTTGCAACTGGTCGTACTCGTAATGATTATACGAGGCTATATCGGTCAGTGTCATCCCGTTGGGCAGTTCATAGTCGCCGCGTAGCGAGATATTTTCACCGCGGTTGTTCTTGTGGAAGTTGGTATTTGTATCCCAATCCGCATATTGATCGCTGCGTGGCGCAGGTTTTGCATTTACAATGAGCGGCACAGCGAAGGCGAATGAAGGAACTGCCAATACATAACCTTCATACCTGGCGGCCTGTGTGTCACCGGTATCAGAAGCGGCATTCACGTTCAGAAGGAATTTCAGTTCGTCGGTCGGATGCCAGTCGAGAATTGCCCGCCCCTCCTGAGTGTCGACGGTGCCAAGCCGACGATCGCTCGACAAACTTTGTTGCCAGCCCTCATCGCTATTGAGACTTTGAAAGCTGAGCCTGCCGTCGAGCGTGCTGGTCAGCGGCCCGCTGATGTAACCATCGGTGTTGTAGGTGCCATAGTTGCCAAAGGTCTGGGTGATTCCCGCGGCAAGAGTGTCCGTCGGCTTAGCTGGAATGTAATTAATGGCCCCACCAGTCGAGTTCTCGCCAAACAGAGTTCCTTGAGGCCCCTTGAGCACCTCGACGCGCTCAACGTCGAGCGAGGAACCCAGCGTCATGACTGAAAAAGGTATCGGGGCCTGGTCGACATAGACGCTGACCGCCGGTACGGCTGCAAGGTCGGTGTCGTAGAAGCCCACTCCGCGTATCGTATATACTTCGGTGCCGAATGTTGCCGCGGTAACAGTAAACCCAGGCACTGTATGCGACAGGTCCTGCGCGCTGGTGATATGTTGTTGTCGTATCGCGGCGCCAGAAACAGCGGTGATAGACATCGGCACTTTTTGGATCGACTCACGGCGTTTGTTCGCCGTGACGATGACTTCCTCCACCCCGCCAGATCGAATGGCCGGCGCGTTGCCCGCTGCCGGCACTGCGGCGGGACCAGCAGATTTGCTTGCGGGCATTGTTGAATTGACCGTTTGTCCTATCGCGACATTGGAGATCGCGGTTCCCGCCAGTAACAAGCTCGCCAAACCCACGGGCCTTGCGCGCATCGTCTCCTCCCCTGACATGCTCACTGTTTTGGATCGGGCGCACACCGCCGACGCCGGAGCTTATCGCCTTCCCGCCTAACATTGTAAGATTACGAGCGCAAGAAAAAATTTCCGCCCCCGACCGACGCTCCGGAAAGTCCGGGCCGATGGTTCAAGCCTTGATGCAACGGTGCTCGGAGGTGGCGCATCAGGCTGTCGAACTGCACGCACCGGGCGCGTGGCAGGGGCGGCTTTTCTGCGAGATCGTTCCACCTCCAGACAACAGTCCCGCTTCTATGCCCTAGCGTGTTCAGCCAGTTCGGAGTGCCCGGATCGCGATGCGCGATCACCAGGCGCAGGCTGCCATTGGAACCATATATCGCCGACGCGCTATTGAGGTTCACCTGCGCATAGCGGAAATCCAAACCAACGGCGAATTGACCGCCAGGGCGGCTTGCGGAATTGTGCCGACGCCAAGGCTCTGCGCCGCGAGCAACAGGTTTGCCATGTAGAGCCCGCAGTCGATTGCTCCGTAGGTCCCCAGGTCGGTTCCGAGGTGACGAGCAGCATGTGCGGCGCGCCGAACAGTCTGAAATTCTCCAGCGATTGGCGCGCCGACGCCGCACGGTCGCCATAAGCCACGCCGACGCTTTCGAAGAGCTGCCAGCCGACCTCGCGCTGCCGTTCCTTGTAGACGCCACGGTAGCGCGTGGGGAACGGAAAGTCCGGCATCATCCGCGGCACGCCGTTATTGGCCGTATGGTCGGCAATGGCATGGTCGAAGAGGGCGCGGCGAAAGCGCTCGGTGCCTACGCCTTCGGTAACGATGACCTCCCACGGTTGCGAATTGCACCAGGACGCGCTCATTTGAGCGCTAGTCAGCATTCGCCGAATGACGGGTTTTGGCACGGCGTCAGGGCGATAACCGCGGCAACTGAAGCGATCCGCCAGCAGACGCGCGAGCAGGTCCGAGGCCTTGGGCCAGCTCATTTCGGCCCCACCGTCTCGCAGCGTGTCCCGACCGACCTGACCCATTCTCTCTTCCACGGTTTGGAGCATCCGAGGGCGGAAAAATACCATACGCTGTATCATAAGACCGCGCAATGGCGTAGCGGTTAAAATCTGCGGGAAGAGTCCTCAGATTCCAACCGCTAGCCTTTGATTTGGTGGGGCAAATTCCCTGACGCTCGGTAGCGAGCGTCAGGTTTACACCACTAGCCAAGGGTCTCTCCGCGTTCGGTTCTTTCGCTTTCTTCACAAGGCGTGCGCGCCATCAGGCGAACAGATTTCCGGCGCACAACGCCACCGCGGGAGTGTTTTTGGACCGTTACAATCCGAACTGCGATACGTCGGGCTGGCCGGTGTGGGCGGAGATGCCGCCATCGACGACAAAAGCGGCGCCGGTGACAAAGGAGGCCTCCCGGGATGCCAGAAACAGGGCGACCGCAGCGACCTCCTCCGCCCTCCCGGGCCTCCCCATCGGAATACTGCCGGTCCAGGCTTCGATCAAAGACGGTGCCTCTTTGATCAAGGCGACCATCGGCGTCATGATCATGCCGGGGCAAACTGCGTTGACGCGAATATTGTCGCGCGCATGATCGAGCGCCAGCGACCGAGTCAGATTGATTACGGCCGCTTTCGAGGCGTTGTAGGCTGCCATTCGGTAATCGCCGGCGAGCCCCGAGATGGAAGCGGTATTTACAATCGCACAATCGCGCCCCCGCATATGTGGGATGGCAACGCGACACGCATGGAACACGCTGGTCAGATTGACTGCCAGAATTTTCGCCCAGGTTGCTGGATCGAATTGGGTTATTTCGCCAACCGCACCAATTCCGGCGTTATTGAACAGCAGGTCTATCCGTCCAAAAGTGGCGATGCACCGATCGACCATGGCTTCGATGGCGACAGAGTCGGCGACGTCGGTTAGGTGAAATGCGCCAGCCGCGCCAATCTCCTCCGCCAAGGCACGGCCTGCGTCACCGGCGATATCAGCGATCAGCACGGCAGCGCCTTCGGAAACCAACGCACGGACAATTGCCATACCAATGCCGGATGCGCCGCCGGTTACAATTGCTGTCTGGCCGGCAAACCGACATGCGGACATTTGTCACTCCCGTTTATAACCGCGCCCACGGCCCCTGGCGATCATCTATACCATACACCGTTCTTAATGACAGTAGGCAATCGCGCGGTGCAGATATAACGCATCAAGGATCTGCGAAGGTTTGGCGAATGGCAATTCTTTCAAGGCAGCGGTTTATTACGAGCTTCGTGCGGTGACGGTTAGTCAATCGGAACCGCGCGGCATGGTGAAGGTGACCTATATCCAGCGCGATTGCGTCGAGCACACCATAGAGGTCCTCGTTGGCGCGTCGGTCATGGAAGGTGCAGTCAAGAACGGCATTGATGGGATCGATGGCGAGTGCGGGGGGGCTTATGCCTGCGGCACCTGCCATATTTGTGTCGACGACATAGGGCTCGGTAAAGTCGGCACCAAGAGTGCGAGCGAAGAGTCCATGTTGGAGTTTGTCGAAGGGGCGGCGCCGCATTCTCGTTTGTCGTGCCAGATTCCGGTGACCGCCGAGCTCGATGGTCTTGTGGTGCGAATACCAAGGAGCCAGCACGGACAAACCGGCGTTCAAGCAGGGAGATCGTTCTTTATCGCAAGGAGAACGGTTTTCTTCACGCTTGTGCCGCGGGCGGCGCACGACGATGCCAACTCTCAATGCACCGTGCTGGCAAATGTCACCGGTAATGCCGCGACACCCCGCACCACAAGTTTAGACTGATGCCGCACCGGCAGCGCTTCGGGATCGAGCCGCAAATTCCGCAGACGCGTCAGCACGATTTCCATTGCGACACGCATTTGCAAACGGGCCAAAGGGGCGCCCAGACAAAAATGCGGGCCCATGCCGAATCCCATGTGTCCGGTGATCGGCGAACGCTCCAGGTCAACCTGATGGGGACACGCGAACCGAGTGTCGTCCCGGTTGGCCGCCGCGAACACGACGAACAGACGCGATTCCGCGGGAAGCCGGATGCCATGCAGTTCAGTGTCTTGTACGACGCGACGCGGCATCGCCGATACGGCGCTCTCGAGTCGCAATGACTCCTCAATGAATGCCGGAATTTCTGCCGGATTGCTCGACAACTTATCGATCATGCCGTGCGTCGTGAGTGCAACGTAGAACATGTTGCCGAGGCCGTTCACCGTTGTTTCATTGCCGCCGACATTGAGCGTTCCGATAATCGATATAAGCTCCTGTTCATTGAGCGGAATGCCATCATTTGTCGGCGCTTGGATGATTTGGCTGATGAGGTTATCGGCCGGGTTCTCACGGTAGCGTCGAATATATTGCTGGATAAAAACGTGCATTTCGGCGCGCTGGCGGTGCAGATCGCGCCTGGTCTCTTCGGTTTCCAACGCGCCGCTCTGCAGCCTGGGACTCGTGTCGGCACCTCGCTTCAGAATTGGCGCCCCTTCGCGCGGCAAGCCGAGCACGTCGCACATCGTAAACGATGGCAATTTCAGGCACAGGTCGGCATATATATCGGCACTTCCCGCTTCTATGAACGCATCGATCAATTCATCGACGATCAACCTTATGCTACCCTCAAGAGCCCGCATGTCGGCCGGCGAGAAATTGCGATTTGCAACGTCCCGATAGCGCCGATGCACGTCCCCATCTGTTATGACCAAGGTTGGCAGCGGAGGCAATGTTCCCATATCCAGATAAATGGCTGCGTATTCGGTGGCGAAGGCGGCTGAAGTGCTGGCCGAGGCCCCGAGCGGGAAGCTGGAGAATAGTTTTGGCTTGCTGAGAATATATTGTACATCGGCCCACCGGGTGATCACGAAAGCGTTCAGCTTCTCACTGAAAAAGACCGGCGCCTGGTCGCGCAATTCCTGCAGGTAGTCAAACGGTGCCGCCAAAGTTGAAGGTGACCCAAAGAGGTCTTGCAAGGCCATATTATGAACGTCCTCGTTTGGCCGGAACGGCGTCCGACGTTTGTCCCGGCAACTATCATACAGTGAGTGGTTATTCGGCGCAAGGGACTTGACGGGCCGGTTGAAATCCGCGGCACATGATCGGCGCGCGGCGATCCGCGCGTAAATTGTGTCGGTCTCATCCTTGGGGCGGGCCTAGCAGACCACTGAGGCGGGAGACCGACGCGGCAAAGAAGGTCCCGACAAATGTGGCAATTTCATCATGCGGTGCATGGATTTCCGATGCTTCGGACCACCAAGTCAACCTGGTGTGGGACGCGTCCAAGGCATTCAGTTGGATGGTTGACCGCACGCCCGTCGCAGGCAGCCGGTGTGGTTCGATCAACGCGTATGAAATTATGTGGCGGGTTGGATCGATTGTTTCGAGTCTTTCGCGCGTCACGCTCCCACCGCGAACCACGGTCCTGATCGAACCGACGGCCGCGCCTTCGAGGGAGCAAGATTCGATCCCATCGATCCAGGCGCGGATTGCCCCGAACCCTGACACAATCGCCCAAACAACGCCGATGGGATGATCCAGGGTTTCTGATATCCGTACATATTCCATAATCTGTGCGCTCCTGCACGAAAGGGAACCGCCCGGAAATGCGGCAGGACATAAATTGCCTGCGGGCACGGGCCGAGCGCTCAATCATGGCAGATCAAAAACCACCAATGTTGCAACGCCGCTGGTTTGCCATAGGGCTTTGGACGTGTTGCCGGATGCAACGGCGACGAATTGCCGGCCGCCGATCATATAGGTCGATATTCCGCCGGCAATCGTGCCGCCGGTGTCGAAACCGAACAGCAGGCGGCCGGTTTTCGCTTCGAAAGCCAGCATGTGTCCGTCCCCCGATCCGGTGAACACCACACCCGATGCGCTCGGGGTCTCGCCCGACAACATCGGTGCGTGGTTCGCCCAGCAAAATAGACATGATGTGCATGACTGGGATAGCGCTGCGGCCCCGGTGATACATGACCAGCACGGAAGGCATCTGGTCGCGCTGGGCAGCAAAGATGCTCTTTCGTATCTATACAATCGCGATACGCAGGGCCTGATCGCCCGGATAGCGCTGACGCGACGGCTCAATGACACCACGACGCCGCAGCCGGGCAAACCACTGACGTCACCGTTGCCCCCCCAGCTATCGTTGCCGGGCTTGTCCGGCGTCAGCACGGTCTTGAAGGACCATATCGGGCGGCCGGTGAGGGCGGCAAACGCATGGACTTGACCGACATTTTCGAAATCCGCGGCGGAACGGGTGGTGGCAATCAAATACAGCAATAAAGCCGGAAAGCCCCAGCCGATCGATGCGCCCCTGCGGCCAGGTCCCTGGTTTTTGCGTTGCCGCATGACAGCGCGACGCGCTTTGGCGCAGATAAGACCCTTCGCGCGGGCTGCCGTCTCATGCAACATTGAAAACGCTACTTCCCCCCATTGATGCGCCGCTTATGCGCTGACTGGCGTGCACGAGAGTGTTGAGTTACAAAACAATACAGCGTAAGATTAGCAGCCGCAAGTGCGCATTACCGTTACAAGGCTAACGCGTCACGCCATTCGTCTGCGCGTTGCCGCTTTTCCGCCGCCCCTCGAGCCCTCCGTCCAATTCAGCGTTGAAAGTACAATCCTCGATGCAGCAACAACAAGCCAACTTTGGAGCGGCCTGGAGGCACTATCGGGACTGCATCGACGGGCTGCGTGAGCAGGTTCTTGCGTGCGGCTGGATGGACCGGCCGGGTGCGGTGAACGCGGCCAACTATCTGTTCCTCCAGGTTCAGGCTGCCGCATTTAACATGATCATCGGGCCAAAGCGCGATTATCCGACACTTTCCCTTCAGACGACATATCAACCGGGACTCTACACACTCTCCAATCCCTCCGCTGACTTCAATTATCGATTTGGCTTCCTCGATGGTGCGCGTTCGTACCGCATTAAAGGAAGGCGCAATGGCGCGTTGTTTGTCGATATTCAGATTAACAACACGATTTGGGGCGGCGACCACCCGCGCAAGCTGGGAAATTACGATCTCGACACCTTTGCCCTGGAAGAGGATGGGTCGTTTGAGCTTCTCGTGAGTGCTGAGCCGCAGCCTGGAAACTGGCTCCGGCTTGACTCGACGTCGCCGGACAATCTCGTGCTGATACGTGAGGTTTTCGACGATTGGGCGCGGCAGCGGGCCGAGTTTACCATTGAGCGGATTGATGATGGGCGCGCTCCACGTACGTCGCTGGATGACGACGAATTGACCCGTCGCCTCGGCTTGGCTGAAAAATTCATCAAGTTTTATGTATGGGATTGGGGCGCCGAGCTCACCACCCGCATTTTGACCGATGTCGGCGTCAATCGGTTCCACCACGGCATTTTCGAGACCGATCAAGGCGCAGGTAACAACCCGCATGCAATTTACCCCGGTGCGATATTCGAGATTGGTGACGATGACGCTTTATTGATCGAGGCCGAGATCCCGGAATCGCGCTATTGGAATGTTCAGCTCTGCGATTCGTTATGGCAGGTTTGCGACTTTACGCATCACCAGAGTAGCCTCAATTCATCGCAAGCCTGCATCGACGAGGATGGTCGGTTTCGGGCCATCATTGCGAAATCCGATCCGGGCGCCGCGAATTGGCTTGATCCTGTCAATCAAGGATTCGGCATCGTGCTGTTCAGATTTTACGGCATCGCCCGGCGGGTTAAGCCCGAGGTTACCTACAAGGGGCCGATTGCCGGCGCGCTGGCGCGATTGCCAGCCGCAACGAAGATGCTGACTGAAGGCGAGCGGGCGAAGAGTTTGGCGGCGCGGGCGAACGCGATTCGGGTCCGTTTCCTGGACTGACCGGGCTCAGCCGGCAGGCTGCGGGGCAGCCTCAATTGCGCCGCCCAGACCGCAGGTTGAAATCGCCTCGGCGATATCGGGTTCGCCAAGACCGAAGTCGCGCAGAATGCCGCTGACGCCGCTAAACTGCCGCGTTGTCACGGCCGAAGAGTTCGCGTCGGTTCCGGTTGGCAGCGGCGCGGCGACGGCCCAGGAATTGCCCGCCGGGGAGATGGTTGCGCGGCTGCGCAAATGCACATCGCTCTCCAACTCGTCAAGCGCCAGCACGGGCGTCGCGCAGGCGTCGACGCCGTCGAACACGAGCTGCCAGGCTTCTCGCGTCTGGCTGCGAAACCGCGCCGCGACCCGCGCGCGCAATGCGGACCAGGACCGCCGATCCATCTGAGATGAGGGATGCCGCGACACGTCGTGCAGCCCCAGAGCGGTCAGAAAGGCATCGTAAAATTTCGTTTCAATAGCACCAACGGCAAACCAGCGCCCATCAGCACACTCGTAAACACCATAGAACGGGGCGTTACCGGTCAGCATGTGCTCGTCGAGTCTACCGGACCAATGCCCTGAGGCACGTTCAGCAAACAGCGCACTGAGCATGTAGGAGGCACCGTCGACAATGGCCGCGTCGACGATACGGCCGAGGCCGGTTCGGTTACGGTCGAACAACGCCATCAAGATGCCGATCACCGCGAGATAGGATCCGTTAGCCAGGTCGCCGAGCAAAGCGGGTGGCGCCACGGGGCGATCAATTCCGCACACCCCGAGCGCACCGGATATCGCAAGATAATTGATATCGTGTCCGGCACGCTGCGCATAAGCGCCTGTTTGGCCCCAACCCGTCAGCCGCGCGAATATGAGGCGAGGGTTGGCCTCAATTAAATCCGCGGGGGCAAGATTGAGGCGTTCCATGACGCCTGGGCGGAAACCCTCAAGCACCACATCGGCGGTCAGCGCCAATTTCCTGGCCAAGGCATTCCCGGAAGGTGTCGCAAGATCGAGTTCGATGCTGTTCTTGCCGCGCGCCAATCCAGCCGCCAGGCCAAATTGAGATCCGCCCGGCCGAATTATACTGAGCACTTCCGCGCCATAATCGGCCAGCATCATGGATGCGAATGGGCCTGGTCCAAGCGCGCTAAAATCAAGAACGCGCACGCCGGCGAGCGGCTTCATGACCAACCTGCGTGAAACGGCCATTGGGCGGGCGTTGCTATGGCGCGTACTGTTATCCGCGCAAAAAAGCTCCGATTGATCAGGCGAACTCCTTAACTCCGAGTTGCGGAATAACCTCCTCGCCGACCAGTTGAATCATATCGAGGTATTCTTCACGCGGCACGCCGCCCATGTCCATCTTCACCAAATTCACGTCCGCGCCTAACATGTTGGAAAGTTTGCTGAGGCGATCGACGAATTCATCCGGGCTGCCGACGATGGCCGGACCTTGCAGCCTCAGGAAATCGTAGTCAAACGGTAACATGAGAAAAGGGGGCGGGTTCGAATTGACGCTTTGGATCAACTTTTGCGTAAAGCCATGGTATGCCCGGTAGCGTGGTTCGAACCGGGCTCGCGCGGCGTCGCCATCGGTTCCTACCCAGCCATGCCAGCACGCGCCCACTTCCGGCAATCCGGCATGTCCCGCCTTGACGAAACTGCTACGATAAATATCGGCGACGTCGACAAATTTGTCAGGGCGACCAAACGCGCTGGGCAACATCAGCTTCAGTCCCAGGCGTCCGGCTAACTCTGCGGTGTCGCGCGAACTGCCGCCGCCAATCCAGAACGGTAAACGATCATTCTGTACGGGAACAGGCTGCAGGCTCTCGCCGTGTATCGGCGGGCGAAAACGTCCCGACCATTCTATGGGCTGGCCAGGCCAGAGCTTACAAAGTAGTTCCATTGCCTCGGCAAAACGCGCCGCCGACTCCTCGGTGGACTGGCCAAACAGCCTATAGGTGCTCTCAAAAAAATTACCGCGCCCGGTTACCAGTTCCACCCGTCCGCCCGAAATTACATCAACCGCTGCATAGTCCTCCGCCATGCGTAACGTATCGAGATTGGCGGCAAGTGCCACAGCGGTGCTCAGACGCAAGTTCTGGGTGCGCTCCGCGATAGCGGCGAGCAGCACAGGCGGTGCGGAGAAGGTGTAGGCGATCCCGTGATGTTCCCCGATATTGATGCCGTGAAATCCGGTGCGATCGGCGATAACGGCGGCATCGATCAACATCCGATAGCGGTCTTTGGCCGACATCTGGCGGCCGGTGAACGGATCCGCCATGATATCACCCAGAGACATCAGGTTCAGCTTCACACGCAATCCTCCGTCTGGTCAAATATCATACGCTGATTGTTTTACGGTGCGCAAGGGGTTTCCGTGTACGGTCCGCGGTGGCCAACCGGTCTTTGATTTAACCATTTTGTGCGGCCGAAGGCTCTTGTGCGGCCGAAGACCGGCGTGTTTGGGGTGCTTCGGCTTCCAGCAAGGTGCAAGCCCCCGTACGAGACAATTGAGGGATCAACCGATGACCGAAGACGGCAGCGCAGTGCAGACCATTCGCCATCGCGAAGGTGTTGTGGAGATCATCATCGCACGGCCACCCGTCAACGCCTTCAGCATCGGCTTGTTGCACGACCTCGCGGTGCGTCTGGACCAGGCTGGCGCGGATACCACGGCGCGGGCTGTTTTGCTGCGGGCCGAAGGGCGCGGCTTCTGCGGTGGCGGCGACGTGAAGGAGGTGCAGGCGCTGCCGCAATTTGACGGTATCCTGGGGCAAGCCGCCGGCTCGTTGCGCGCCAGCCTGGCGGTGGTGAACTGTGCCGTGCCGGTGATCTGCGCGGTGCAAACCTATTGTGTCGGCGTCGGAGTCCTCATAGCCGGCTGCGCCGATATTTTGCTGGCCGCGGAGAGCACGCGCTTTGTGTTGGCGGAAATCGATAATGGGGCGACGGCCGGCGGGGTGATGGCCTTGCGCCTGATGCCGGACAAGCGCGTCCGGGCGGCGATGATGACGGCCGAGCCGGTGCTGGCCGAGGAATTGCTGCGCTACGGGTCGCTGCACAAAATCGTTAGCCTGGCCGACCTTGAGTCTGCATCCCGCGCAATCGCCGCCAAAATCGCCGCCAAACATCCGCAGTCGATGCGTGCGCTCAAGCGATCACTGCATCACAGCACTCGGGCCGCCGAGATCGAGGCAGCCTATCGCGCCGAGCTCAGTTACACATACGAACTGAACATGCTGGGACATGCCGACGAAGGCAGGTCGGCATTCCTTGCAGGCACCCGCGGATCCTATTTGTAGGTTGGCACAAACAAAGGGTTAGGAAGGACGGGCTTTTCTTCAGAAAAGAACGTGCTTCCTCTTCAATCCATTTTTTTGACTTCCTCGGGCGCGGACGCTTAGGCCGGTTCGCCCCAAAAGCCACACCGCATCTCCACTTGACGTGAAGCCAAACACTGTTAGGTTAAAGTTCGGGCCGGTCGCCGGGCCGCGAGGCATTGTTCATGGTCCTTACCGAGCTGATCACATCATCAATAATATCTATAAGGCCAGGGCGTGGCGGCAGAGCCGATGACGCAGACAGGTGATTCGCCAATGCCGTTGGCGGGGATTCGCGTTCTGGAACTGGGATCTTTGATCGCCGGGCCGTATGCCAGCGCGTTATTTGCCCAGTTCGGCGCGGACGTGGTCAAAGTGGAACCGCCCGGCAGCGGCGACCCCTTGCGCACATGGCGCCGGCTGCACAAGGGCACCTCGCTGTGGTGGTACGTGCAGAGCCGCAACAAGAAATCAGTGGCGCTGGACCTCGCCACTTGCGACGGCAGGGACGCGGTCCGGGCGTTGATACAAGATGTTGATATCGTTATCGAGAATTTTCGCCCCGGCACACTGGAACGATGGGGCATCGGCTGGGCGGATCTTTCCGCAATCAATCCGCAGTTGATCATGGTGCGTGTCTCGGGCTATGGCCAGACCGGTCCCCGCCGCGATCAGCCGGGCTTCGCGGCCATCGCTGAAGCCATCGGCGGCCTGCGCTACGTCACCGGCTTTCCCGACCGCCCACCGGTGCGCTCCGGCATCAGCATCGGCGACACGCTGGCATCGCTTTACGCAACAATTGGCGCGATGATTGCCTTGCACCATCTCAAGGTGAATGGCGGCGCCGGCCAATATGTCGATGTCGCCTTATACGAGGCCGTATTCGCGACGATGGAAAGCCTGGTGCCCGAATACACCGCTCAGGCCTTTGTCCGCGAACGAAGCGGCGCGAGCCTGCCGGGCATTTCGCCCTCGAATACCTATCTTTGCCGATGCGGCCAGTACGTTGTCATTGCGGGAAATGGCGACGCGCTGTTCCTCCGCCTGATGCAGGCGATCGGCCGGGCGGACCTGGCGGCTGATCCCGGCCTACGCGCCAATGACGGCCGCGTTGCCCGCAATGACGAGCTGGACGCGGCCATCGGCGCATGGGCCGGCGCCCGCGACATCGGTGAGGTCATTACGACATTGGAGGAAGCCGCGGTACCCGTCAGCCGCATCTACAATGCCGCTGACATCTGCAATGACACCCAGTTCATCGCACGTGGGATGCTCGAAGACCACGCCTTGCCCGACGGCACCATGGTGCGCATTCCTGGCATCGTGCCGAAGCTCAGCCAGACACCAGGCCGGACCAGATGGCTTGGCCCCGCGCTCGGTGAGCACCAGCAGGTGGCGCACGAGGCGTTGTCGCGTGCCCGCAGCGCGCAGCCGCCGGACTGATGCAGCAAGGTGCAGGCCGGCGGGTCAGCGTCCAGGAGGTCGCGACGCGTGACGGATTCCAGATCGAACCCGGTTTTGTCCCAACCGCGGCAAAGATCGCCCTGATCGACAAGCTCAGCACCACTGGACTCGGCCGCATCGAGGTCACCTCATTTTCCAGTCCAAGGGCGATCCCGGCGCTCGCCGACGCCGCTGCCGTCATGGACGGAATCCGGCGCGCGCGCGGCACGCTCTACGCCGTGCTTGTTCCAAACATCAGGGGATGCGAGCGGGCGCTGGCCCATCGCCCGGACGAGCTCAACTTCGTGATGTCAGCGAGCGAGACGCATAGCCAGGCCAATTTGCGGATGAGCCGCGCGGACTCGCTGGCGCAACTGTCCGGCATCATCGCGTCGGCGGGCGGGGCAACGCCGATCAATGTGTCCATCTCAACTGCGTTCGGCTGTCCTTTCGAGGGCGAGGTCAAACCCGGTGTCATTTTCGCGTTGGTCGGGGAGCTGGTTGCGCTGGGCGTTGGACGGGTTTCGCTGTGCGACACCACCGGGGTCGCCAATCCCGCCCAGGTCAACCGGCTGTTTCGCCAGGCGCGCCGCAACTGGCCGGGGCTGCGCTTTACCGCGCACTTTCACAACACGCGTGGGATGGCGCTGGCGAACGTGCTGGCAGCGCTGCAGGCCGGCATTGTCGATTTCGACGCGTCCCTGGGCGGGTTGGGCGGCTGTCCGTTCGCGCCGGGGGCTACCGGCAATGCATGCACCGAAGACCTTGTACACATGCTGCAGACGATGGGTTACGCGACCGGCATCGACCTCGCGGCGCTGCTGGATGCGGCGCGGGACCTGCCGTCCTTGGTGGGTCATGCGGTGCCCGGCCAGCTCATCAGCGCGGGACCATCCACGCGTCGTTATCCAGCGCCATCGCAGCCATAATCGGGGCGCGGGCGGGCACCTCGCGCCTGTATCAGGGGCCAAGGGAGTCCGAGTAAGACCTTGAATTTCCAGCCAGAGTCTGCGGCTGGACGCGACGGGACCGCGCCGCGGAGGCGGCGGCCCGGGTCTTGAAGAGCACCTTCGCTGCGGCGGCGGCTTCGGCCTCCTCGGCGGCCGTCACGATCGCATCGACGGCGGCTCGGGCCATGACATTGAAAATGCCGTCCTTGGACACGATCACTTTCCGGCTCAAATGGTAGAGGTATGGATATTTTTCCTTCCAAAGGTCGGATTGCGCATCGTTGTCCACGGCAGACTGATAGCTGGCGCTGCCGAGCGCCAACTCCTCCAACGCTTCGACAAGCGGCATGATCGCGCCGGCGGGCACACCCTGCACGGACAGCAAGCCGGCGGTGGCATTGTGCTCCGCCAACCCAATTCGCAGCGGGTGGCGCCGCATCAATACGGGAATGAGATTAGGATGGGCCTGCAAGGCCTGGCGGTAGGCCATCGCGTTTTGAACCAGCCACTCGCGCCAATCGCCGTCACTGGAACTTGGCGTGCGGACATTTGACAAGGCCAGCTCGCAAACGCCAGCCAGGATATCATCCTTGTTTTTGAAGTGATGGTAAAGCGAAATGCCTTGCACATTGAACTCGCGGCCAAGCCGCCGAATGCTGAGTTCGTCAAGTCCTTCCTCGTCAATGATACGCAGCGCCACCTTAAGCGTCGCCGTGCGCGAAATCAGCGCCCTCTTCGGTCGTCCCATCGAAACATCCCCCTGTCCAATCCACCCACATAGCGCCGTTCATGATAGCCGCAAGTGGCTTCAACCAGGCAAGACAAAATAGCAGTTGACGCATAATAAAACACCGTTAGTTTTACGTCAAACGCCAGCGCCGTCCTGCTGCAATACCAGGCGCGGTGATACCAGGGGCGGCGACACCAGGGAGAGCGGCTAATGATCCATCACATTGCCATCGCGACCAAGAATATCGAGCGGGCCAACCATTTCTATGAGACGGTCATGGGTTTTTCGCTCGTCAAAGCTGTGAAGCGAAAGGCGCCCGGCGGTGGTTGGACCAAGCACCTTTTCTACGACATGGGCGACGGCAGTCTGTTCGCGCTGTGGGATTTGCGCGGCCTTGAACGGGAAGCCAAGCTTGATCCCGCCGGTTGGCGGAGTGGATTTTCGATCGGCGCAGGTCTGCCCAACTGGGTCAATCACATCGCGTTTGAAGCCAGCGACGCAGACGATTTTCAGCGCCGCACACAGCGCTGGCTCGATCACGGCTATCACGTATCGGTGGTGGACCACGAATTTATTCGTTCCGCCTACACACTAGACCCGGATGGCACGATGGTCGAATGGGCATACCGCACGCACGACCTCACCGACGCGGACCGTATCGAGGCCGCCGCGATCCTGGCCGATGACAGCCCCGCAACCGAAGATGACTACGAGGGCGTTTTCACGCGCTCCACGGTGCAGAAAGCCGGACCCGGCCGGGCGGCTGCCTGATCCGTGAGCGTCGCATCGCTTGATTGGGTCGCGCATCATGCGCGGACGCGCCCGGATGCCATCGCGCTCCGCTCGCTGGACGATGGCGAGCGCAGATGCTGGGCCGAATTGGAGGCGCGTGTCGCGCGTCTGGCTTATGCGCTGCGCCACGAATTGGACTTGCGGCCAGGTGACCGCGTCGCAGTGCTCAGTGACGGCAATATTCGTGTTCTGGAAGCGCAGTTTGCCTGTATTCGCGCCGAACTGACTTTGGTGCCGCTGAATTTTCGGCTGACCGAAGCGGAACTGGTGGAGATGTGCCGCGCGGTCGGCATCGCGCGCATTATCGCGGATGCAATTTGGGCCGACACGGCAGCCGCGGTGGCCGATGAACTGACCCTGCCGGAGCCGATCCTATGGGGTAGCGACGCCAGCCATTTTGAGCGCATGGCGCAAGGCACGAAGGCAATGCCCGAACGTGCCGACATGGCTGGCGAACAGCTGGCCCTGATCCTGTTCACATCGGGCTCCACGGGTACTCCGAAGGCTGCGACCACGACGTTGGAGGCGTTGATGTGGCAAGCCTTTAATCAGGCGGACGGTTCGCGCGTGGCGGAAGAAGCGGCGCACGTCTTTACCCCATTGCCGCTATTTCATGCCGGTGGCCTGAACAGCTTGACCAATCCCGTGCTTTTTTTCGGCGGTACCGCAACGATCAGCGCAAGATTCAATGCTGCCGCCGCGGCGGGCTACATCGGCGATCCCGCCAATGGCGTGACCCATATCGCGCTGGTACCGCTCATGTACGAAATGATCGCCGCCACGGATGCCTTCCGCTCCGGCGATTTCTCGAGCCTGCGAACCGCCATACTGGCAGGCGGGCGGCTCACGAGATCGTTGCAGGATGCCTGGCAGGCAAAGGGTGTAACATTTTCACCGCAATACGGTGCTACAGAAACCGGACCCTCGGTGACCGCCTTGCCTGCGTCCATGCAGGATAAGGCGCGCGCCGGCTCCTGCGGCATCAAGGTCATGCACGTGCACATCCGGCTGGTGGGAGCAGACGGGCAGGACGTACCACCGGGCGAGCCTGGTGAAATCTGGCTGCGCGGACCAGCAATCACGCGCGGCTATCTGAACCGAGCGCATGATCTGGACTTTACCGATGGTTGGTTTTGCACCGGCGACGTTGCACGCATGGATCCCGACGGCTGCTATTACATCATCGATCGAATCAAAGATATGTATAAATCGGGCGGAGAGAATGTCTCGCCGGCCGAGGTGGAGCTTGTGTTGGCAGGACACGACGATGTCGCCGAAGTAGCCGTGATCGGCGTCCGTCACGAGAAGTGGGGCGAGGTCGGCCTGGCAATTGTTTGTCCGCGCGGCGCGCGTACGCCGACATTGGACGCCTTGCATGCCTATTGCGCGGGGCGTCTTGCGCGCTTCAAATATCCTCATCGGCTGGAAATCGTCGACTCGATGCCGCGCAACGTCACCGGCAAAATCGCGAAAGACGAATTGCGGAGCAGATTTGGCGGGACGCGCACCGCCTAACCTCGCCTGGAGCGCCCATGGCTACCAAACTCGCTTATACGCGCACGCCGTATCTTGTCGTTCACCACGAGAAACAGCCTCGCAAGGACGTTTATGGATCGATCGACGACGCCATTGTGCTGCAAGGACAAATCATCCGTGGTGACACGCCGTCGCGGACCGCACTCGTCGCGATGCACCCCGTCGGCTCGCCGTCCTATCTGCCGATCTTTGCCCACCTGGCCAGGGCGGGCCACCACATCCTCGCGTGTGCATCGCGCTACTGGAATGGCGATGCAGCGCTGCAGATGGAGAACGTGCTGCTGGATTTGGCGGCCGTGGTTCGCCACGCGCGCGAGCACCTGGGATACGAGAAAATTGCGCTGCTCGGCTGGAGCGGCGGCGGATCGCTCATGGCCGGGTATCAGGCCGAGGCAGAACAGCGTCGCATTACGCACACCGCCGCCGGTGAGGAAACCTTGCTCGCCCAAACTGATCTTCTCGCAGCCGATGGCTTGATGCTGGTGGCATCGCATCGCAGCCGGCACCATTTGCTGACCGGTCAGATGGACGCGTCGATTGTCGACGAAGGCGATCTGCGGCAGCGCAACGTTGCGCTCGATTTGTACGACGCGGCCAACCCGGCCCAGCCACCCTATGACGCGGCTTTTATCGAGCGCTACCGGTCGGCCCAGATTGCCCGAAACCGCAAGATCACCGCCTGGGTCAAGGATCGTCTGGCCGCGCTGCGCACTTCAGTGCACGCCCATGATGAACATTGCTTTGTCGTCCACGGCACCATGGCCGATCCGCGATGGCTGGATCCGCATATCGATCCCAATGATCGCCGGCCCGGCTGGACTTATCTCGGTGATCCGCGCGTTGTGAACCAAAGCCCTGTCGGGCTGGCGCGCTATACGTCGCTCCGCAGTTGGTTGTCGCAATGGAGCCTCGATGACGCACAGGTAGATGCGGTGGATGCGGCCCCGCGCATTAGCGTGCCAAGCCTGGTGCTGGCGGCAAGCGCTGACGATGCCTGCCCGCCCAGCCATGCCGACGAAGTCTTCGCGGCCCTGGCCGCGGCGGACAAGCAGAAGGCGGTGATCCGGGGCGCCAACCATTACTTTAGCGGTCCGGACGGGCGCACGCACCTGGAAGCGGCAGGGACACTCATTACGTCCTGGCTGGGTGAGCGCGGTTTCGTCGCATGACCGGGCGAATCGTTGACATGAGCAGAACATTGCGTAATGATCTGTCGAGTCAACGCGCGGCGCGGTCATTGCACTTCGCGGCGATGCGGCTGGCGGCGCGCGCAGCTTCTCGGCGGGTGGTTCGGTAGATGGGCCAGCTTGACGGCAAAATTGCGCTCGTCACCGGGGGCGCCGCGGGTATTGGCAGGGCGATCGTCGAACGGTTTGTCGCCGAGGGTGCGCAAGTAGCGATTGCGGATATCGACGGCGAAGCCGGCGAAAACCTCGCGCAAGGGTTGCACGGCCGCGCAGTGTACTGCCGGCTCGATGTCGCGATCGAATCCGATTGGACAGACGCATTGAAGCAGCTGAAGGCCCGGTTGGGACCTCTCACCTGCCTGGTCAACAACGCCGGCATCAGCACCGCCGGCTCAATTGCCAACACAAGCGAGGAGACGTGGTCGCGAACCTTGCGGGTCAACACCACCGGCACTTTTCTCGGCTGCCGTCATGCGGTTGCAGAAATGCGAGAAGGCGGCGGTGTGATTCTGAACATCTCCTCAGCGCGCGGCCAGCGCACCTCATCCGGCCAGATCGCCTATTGTGCGTCCAAGGCTGCCATTCTCTCGCTCACAGAAAGTGTGGCGCTGCATTGCGGCGAAAATGCATTGCCGATCCGTTGTAATGCGCTTTGTCCCGGCATTATCGATACGGCGATCCTGGCGCAGACGCGGCGCCTGCTCGGGGGCGGTGAAGTTGCGGAGGCGCGATTGGCCGCGATGCAGCCGATCGGCCGGCTGGGACAGCCTGCCGAGGTTGCGTCAATGGCCGCCTATCTCGCTTCGGACCAGGCCGGTTTCGTCACCGGCGCCGTCATCAATGTCGATGGCGGCTTCCGCATTCGGGATCGATAAAGGATTTGTGATGACAGAATATCAATACTTCCACTGTGCTTTGGGCGCGGACGGTGTTGCCATCGCAACCATGGACCGGCCGCCCGCCAACGCTGTCGATCGCGACATGTATATCGAAATGGCTGAACTGTTTCGTAACCCGGATAAACTGGGCGACGGCGTCCAGGTCATCATATTGCAGGGCGCCGGTGCTCATTTCTGCGCCGGTAACGATCTTGCGGAATTCGCCACCATGACGCCGCGTAACGGCGGCGAGCGGATGTGGCGCGTTCGCGAGGCGTTCTTTGCCATTCAGGACTGCGCGGTCCCGGTGATCGGCGCCGTTCATGGCGCGGCGCTCGGCACCGGGCTTGCGATTGCCGCCTCCTGTGATTTCGTCGTGGCTGCCGACGACGCCAAATTTGGCCTTCCTGAGCTGACTGTCGGCGTCATGGGTGGTGCCCGTCATCTCGCGCGGATGGCCCCGCAACCGCTGGTGCGCCGGATGTTTTTCTCCGGCGAACACATGCGCGCCGCGGACTTCGCGGCCGCCGGCGCCGCCGTTATTGTTTGTCCCCGGGCCGAGCTCATCGAAAAATCCCTCGCGTTTGCCCGACGCATCGCCTCATTCAGTCCTACCGCAATCCGTCTTGCCAAGCAGGTACTCAATCGGGTCGAGGACATGAATGTGAAAGCAGGCTACGAGTACGAGCAGGCGTTCACGGTGCAAATGAGCGGACACTCCGATTCTAAGGAAGCGCTGGCGGCTTTCTCGGAACGCCGGCAACCAGTTTACGCCCAGCGCTAGGAAAAAGATAAGAACAAATCAAGAAAGTAGTTCTTTTTTGAAAAAAAGAACCAAAAAACTTTTGCTCTCTTGGGGATTCAAATAATCTGCAGCGGCGGCAAGCGATAGTTCCCGTTGAGGATTGACGTCTTGGGTTGATAGGTGCGCAACACAAGCTCAAATGGACCGGTTGGCGCCGGGAGCCAATTGGCGGCGCCGCTTGCCGGCAGCTCGGCTTGAATCGACAATTCAAGTGAACCATCGGAGCCGAACATGAGTCCCTCGGTGCGGTCACGAATGGCGTAACGGCCAATTGGATTGCCAACGATATGCCATGTGTGATCGTAAAGAGTTAGCGACCAAAATGCATTCACCGGCGGCAATTGGCCAGCAGGAAAACGCAGCCGATACTTTTGCGTCCCGCTCAGGGCCTTTCCATCAGGTCCGACCGAGGACCATGTCGGCGAAATTCCGTTCGGCTTTGCCGGCCCGGCACTTGGAATGAAATACAACCCCTCCTCCGCAATGTGGCCGCCGAGGGCAACGCGATTAAAGGCAGCCTTGGCCAACGGATTCTTGATAAAAGCGGCGGCATGGAGGTTAACCGACCAACCGTTGGCGTAAGTGTTGGGATCGAAATCTCGAATCCGCTGGTCACCACGGTGGATTGCTTCGGACAGCAAGCGCGCCGTGCTTGGGTCACTGGAAGGCCGCTTGCCCACACCAACACCGCCGGCCGACATTCGCGCCAATGCGTCCCGGTCGGTTGGCGATAAATCCTCATGCGCAAACGTCTCGCCAAGACGATCAAAAAATGTGGCGCCCGAGGCATTTGGCCGCGGCTTCGGGCGAAAATAGGTCCATTGTTCTTTTGGCATAGCATAATCGATGGATCTTGGGAAATGGGGTAAAGGCGTCAAACCATACTGCGCCTGGATGGCATTGGCCTGAACAAGATCCTTTGACCCGGCAACGAAAGTACGCGCCAATAGCCACACTCTCTCGGACGGCGATCTTATTGCCGTCATACCCATCGGCACGGCGCCCCGCCAACCGGGTCCAGCAATCAAATAGTTCCCTGCCTTCGTGCCCGTCGCCCGGCGTCCCACATAAGCAAAGCTGTTGGCGTCCTCGTCGATTAACTGGATTGAATAATAACGGTCGTAGGTGGCGGGCACCGACAAAACCACCGGGTCTTTGGTCAACGAAAGCCACCCGCTGCCATACAGCAGATCAACGCTCGGCCCGATCCCGCTCCGGGTGGGGGTCGACAGGGCGTCGGAATAGAAAATCTGGTTGGGTGGAATATTAAGATGCAACAAACTATCCAAGTAATCGAACATCCGGACACGAGGGAGTCCCCAAATGTAGATATCCTCGGCTAGCGATTCGATGTTGTCTTTGGCAAGAAGTAATTCGAGCGGGATAATCGCTGCTATCCCGGCCAAGATCGATTGCCGGAAGAAGTCGCGCCGTTCCAAAACGTGTAGTCGCAAGTCCGACATAAGTCATCCTCGAGGATTCCAAAGAGTTCGGAGACAGGCAGCAACCCCGCCGCGGATCAATTGGCATTGACCAGATGCATCCTGACGGTGGAAGCTTTGCGAAGGACTATAGCGCGGCGGCGATGGTTGCGGAAGGGGCGCGGAGGGAATCGCATTCCCGCGCTGATCGGCCTGCTTCCCTGCACTCGGGAACAGCGGCGAAGACAATTGCACCCGAATTGTTCTCGGATTGATATAGTAGCGAAACATGTGGCCTGGAGCGCGATCGGTTCAGGTTGACATGGTTTGAATGGTCGATCGCGCTCTAACGCGTTGTTTGAGAGCGTGAGCAACGCCGCCGGTTATTCAACCTCAAGCGATCACGCTCTAACCGGTGAGCGGACGATGGATTTGACGTTGTTTCTCGGACACCCTGAGGCCGCCGCAATTTTGCGATCCTGCCCTTCGACGATGCCGCGCGCGGGCGCGTCCCCATCCAAACCGGCCAATGCGCTGGCCGACACCTTTCTGTTCGAGCTGCGTGTCCCGTCCTCGTATACGACATTAGACACGACGAAGCTACTCGAAGCCCGGCTCTGCATCGCCATAATGGCTACTCGCCCGGACGTGGGACTGAGCCATCGCCAGGCTCCACGCCGGCCGGCTCGCTGGCCCGGCGGACCGCAGCCTGTTCCTTCCGTTCCAGTAGCTTCATGTCCTTCGACGCCTTCTTGGCCCGGTCCCGCTCGGCACGTTGAAAGCTGTAGTTTGGCTTGGGCGGCATTCTGATTGAACCCGACGATGTCTGCGGCTGTATGGCGGTTATGGCGTGGCAAAGCGACCGCAGAAACGCCGGGACGTCGCAGGTCGCCTATGCCGTAAGAAGTGGTCTCGATTCCTTGCACAGAAAACGGGGCCGGCTGAGAGAGGGTCGCGCCGGTTTCTGGTGCCGCTACCCGCATGCGGGGACGGTGCTCTTGCCTACCACTTTATTTTCATCAATTGAATCCCTTTCTGCTTGCTGTTGTGGCGCCTGTGAACATGTGATCATCGCCCTTGCGTTGTCCACATGGCCAATGGCGGGCGTGGCCTCAAATATCTTGCGTGGGGTTTGATACCCCAGCGCCTGGTCCAGCCGTTTGCCGTTGTGGAACAGTACCCATTTGGCGATGCCGCGGCTTGCGTCGGTCACGGTGACATAGGCGTGGATGAACACCTCCTCGTAGTAATTGCAGGTGCCTTTTCAAACAAAAGCTCAGGGCCCGTTCGACCCTGCAACCTGATTCGGTTAATGTCGAATGGGCGCCAAGGCATAATCAAA
>Ga0116229_10002843_pt1 | contig 28276 bp, 17 predicted proteins | sample S1TSphgellanicum_3_FD_87313 | JGI IMG/M metagenome (GOLD analysis project Ga0116229, IMG submission 87313) | Host-associated microbial communities from peat moss isolated from Minnesota, USA - S1T2_Fc - Sphagnum magellanicum MG | ecosystem: Host-associated > Plants > Peat moss > Unclassified...
CCAAAAAAACTTAACAGAAAATAATCAAGGAACTTTGAGTTCATGCTGAGCCTTCCCATTGGCTGCATGAAATTTCTATGCTCCAAAAATGTTCGTCACCATTTTTGGCCTGGGCTAATACCCCCATTATAAACTGGGGGTACTCATTTATTTATTCAACTTCAAGTTTGAGAATCACCATTATGACTCTCCAGCCAGCTTTTATTAGAAAATGAGTTGGAGGCTCTTATGGAAGCTAATAGTAGAGCTGCTGTCCCTGGCTACAATCCCTGCTTCCACAATGATTTCACATGGCTCTTGAATGTGGTAACCATTGCAGAGCAGGGAGGATTCTGTTTTTTACTACTTTAATATCTAGTATGTAGCCAAATTTGGCTAAATCATCTTATGGATGATGACCACTTCAGCTACATCACAAAATTGAAAAAAAAAACAAGAAAAAAAGCCCTGGCCCACGGTAGGCACATTGCCAAAATAAAGGAGCCTAGGATGAGACGACAGTAAGTCTAGCCTCCCTCACATTTTGGGAATTCCCCCCCCACACGTTGTGAGCTTTATTGGTCATAATAGTTGCCAACTAGTTCATACTGAAAATTTAAAATTCTCAATAGTATTTTGGTATTATTGAGATACAGTAATACATTGTGAATCATATAAATTAGTTGTGGGGACCTTCAAAGTTCAATTTATGTTTTTGGATGGGCATCTTTGATTGGCTCATCACAAAAAAATAAAAGTAAAAAATCAAGCTTTGGATAGTCCCAAAATAGATATGTTGTAATTTGGTCCTTTGGGCTGCTTAATTAGGTTACAAGAGTAAGACTTAGGGCCAAGGATATGGGATAGAATGAGAAGCTATTGGGAACATGTTGGGCAACACATTGCGAACTTGATGGGAACATAATAAGAATCTCATGAGAACACATTCGGAACATCAAAAACCAAGGAACCCCGCACTCCCCCAAAAAATATATATGGGACCTTTGGGTGCATGCTACCTCACCCCATTCGCTGGAAAACAAATTTCTTGCCTAACTCTATTCTTTGCCATTTTTGGCCTAGGCTAATGGTACAGGCATGAACTATGGGTGTTTATTGGGATGTTTGTACTTGCAACCTAACACATGATGCTAAACAAGAAACCTTAACAAAGGCTAGCAGTTATACATGGAGCAATGAGAAAGCAAATGAGAAATTACAAAGCAATAAAACACAATGTAGAGGGATGGATGTTAATGGCGAAAGTTGTCAAATTTGATGGTCTAGGCTTCACAGCACTACTAACGAACATAAATGATGAAACCTTGCAAAACTTTATTAATAAAAACCCCATAGATTTGGAAAATCTTCAAAGGAATAAGAAAAAAAGAAAAAGGAGAATTTACAGGATGTCAAGTTAGCTCAAAGTAGATATCAAAATCTTTCCATCTCATGTTAAAAATTGATTGCTTGTAAGGGGTCGATCATATTGCTCTGTGATGTCAAAAATGGACCACTTGTAAGGGGTCGATCATATTACTCTATGTCAAAAATTAACTGTCTGCAATAGATTGGTTGTGGTGATGGGAGGTGTGTTCTGAAAGGGTGGAAGCCTGGAAGTAACTAAAGCACATCACGAAAAAGGAGTGCTGAAAAGTGGATGGCCGTTTGCAACTTTTGTGATACTGCTATGTATTGTTAGCTCTAAAGAAGATGCAACCTGGCCTCTTCTTTTTGTAAAGGGATTTCAGAAGGTCTTCGGGCTTGTCGTTTTTAGGCTCTAGTTTGCTCGTAAAAAAAGGGATGGTGGCCATCTTCCATGATCTTATGAAATTGCAGAAATCTTCCCTGGTGGAAGCACATGTCCTTTGAAAATTAGGGCAGGTCTTTATACCAAAGAAGGGTAGGCCTTTGGTCTTCCTTGTTTATTTTGGTGCCCGTCACTCAGGCTACTGCCCTTGTGCCTAGGCATCTCAAAACAAGGAAGGGCTGAGTGCCTTACCCTTCTCTTATGCATAGATCGCAAGGTCTAGGTGACAAAAAGTTCTTACATCTACTCTTAAATGTGGGAGGGATCCTATGGCCATGGTGAATGAGCACCCACATTGGTACCTTCAAATTTTTGAGCAAGGCCTCTTAGTGTAGGGTAAAGCTCTAGGGTGGGGGCATTCTCAAAATAAGAGGCCTAGGACGAGGAGAATGAAATGGGAGGGTTCTTACACCTATAAGTAGGCATAATATCCTTCCCAATTTCTAGGAGGAAAATTGATGGATATAAGGTGCCCTTCACATACATTGTGAATTTTCTCTGAGTGCTTTACGTGACCATATTAAGCCCAAAAAATATTAGATTTGAACTTAAAAGACCATGATTTAGTCTAAGCATGGGATATTTATAATATTTTTAAATAACTTTAAATGAATTTTGGGAATTTTACCCAGTACCAATGTGAGTGCTGGTTCACCCAAGGCAGGATCTTACAACTGTTGAGAAAGCATATAATTTGCTCCTCTCTCTCCACTTTTGAAGAGGGTTCAAGGGTAGAAGGTGCCCTCCAAATACAATGTATTGTTTTAGGGTATGGAAATTCCATAGCCAATTGTTGGAGGGCATGAGAACTCAACAGGGTACCGAGTTCCCATGCCCTCAAATTAAATGGAAGTAGCTCTGGATCCGCCCTTCCCTTATATTGTAAACAACAAAACTTCGAAGAAACCAAGGTTCATTAATGACAAGCGTATGAATGAGAGGTTGAAGGTTGAATCAGGATGCATATACTTATAATGACCTGTGAAACTTCTTGGGTAAGACTGTAAGCATTGCCACACAACAACTAGACAAGGGTTCAGCAGAACAATAAAAGCTCACAAAACACAATTTGAATGTTTATCAACTTGTGTACCTGCGCCCTAAGGTCAGTTTCGTAATTAAATAATCCTCAAAATAGTGAAACGATTTTTTGTGAAAATATGGAGTTGACAAGTTGAAAATCATCTTAATTGTCATAGGCTACACTCTGTATATAATTTTACTCACTTCACAATATCATAATAGATCATGGAAAATTTTAATAATTTCAATTTTTTAAAAAATAATTTGAAACAAAATTGTTTTGTCAATGTGGAAACTGACCCTAGGCTACAGTAGAATCTGGATTTCCAAGCCTAATATAATAATGCATACAAGGAACAGTGGTCTTCCATTTTGTAATGCCTTTTTTGTAGGCTTGATCTGACTAATATTGCCATGTGAAAAGTCGAATGTTGATTTCATGGGTAAACCCACCAAAACAAGAAAGTTGCAAAAGACTAGTGTAATGAACAAACACTTTGTTACATGATATAACTTTTGTTCTTCTCAATTCAAGGTTGGGTAAATTGGATTGGAGTGGGACTTACAAGTTGGTGGAATCTTGTATTTTGCAGCATTATAAGAAAACAAAGTAGCAATTTTTCACAAGATTGCACACACACATATATGTTTAAATTGAGAAGTTTTTAAAATTCAATACCATTAGTAATATTTTAAAACAAACAATTGTTTTAAAAAAATCGACTTTAAAAAAACATTTCAAAAAAATTGCATGACCATTTTTTTTTAACATCCTTTCTTACTTGCCTTCAAATTCACAGCACGCACATTTGAGGTCTTGTGTAGGGCCGAGAACAAACGCTTGGTTGTCTACTTGCCCAATCATCCTTTTTTTCCGTTTAAACTCAAATGTTTTTTCATCTGCAATGTGCACCAAGCTAGGCCTCCCCCATCCATTGACCTTTGGTTAGTCTCATTGCATCTATGACCAATCTTTAAACCCCATGGGGATTCACCTCCTTCGTTGCGTTCATGGCATGGAGAAGATGACATCACATGATGCAATGTGGAACGCCTTTAATTTCATTGTGAAATATACATGTTTTTTTTCATGTTGTGTGTGAGCAAACCCACGTTCTTTCACCTTTTACCCTTTAGTCCTCATGTTAACAAGTCAACATTGTGCTTTTGGTTGATGGCATACGCACATTGGCCGATGTCGTCATTGTTAACTGCATTTGAATGGACTTGGTTTTGTGTGTTCCATTATCTTGTGAGGTGGTTGCAATGGTGGCGAATCAAATAAAGGAGGGACTTTATCAAGATTGGTACCTTGCAAACTTGTTTTTCCCTCTTGCCTTCAAGGTTTATGGGTGTTCATATCAATAAGTTCACAAATTTTTCCATCATTGTGTTAACATGGATTGCGTAACAAAGGGCTTTGAAGGCCTTCTTCTATTAGTTTTGCGTGTTTCTTACAAGTAGAGGGGGTCAATGGCATTGTAGTGGATGCATGTTACATCTATTTTGAAAGTGAACCATTATTGTTGTTGAGGGTTCTTCTAGGTTAGGTTGATAAATCCCAATGTTTTAACATTGTTCCAATTATAGTTTTTGTTCTTATACATATTAAGTTTTAGTTATACAAAATTTTGTATTAAAAATCCATACATAATTCAAAATGTTTCAACAACCACATTTTTCACAACCCAAGTGTTTGCATAGTCATGAATTTGTCATAATTTTTCCATAGTTTATTTTTCATACTAATATATAGGAAAGAAACAATAGTTCATGAAAAAAATACAAAAAACAAATACCAAAGGTCATAATTCAGTAATCTTGTGTACATCCTCAAAATTGTTCTATCTTCGTAACTATTATTATGCTTTCTTTCTTCTATGTACTCCTAGTGTTAGACATAAAAAAGAACTGATTAAAAAAATAACCTTCAAAAAATATCCATAGCTTCTTTAATCCTCAACTTTCCTACCTAAATCATCATTTGAATTCCACTTCAACAAATTTCAACTACTTTGTACTTATTGAACTTGATCTATCAAACCTATCTCAAAATAAACATCACAATGCCTACTCTTTATGCTTATCTGGTCTAATTATTACAATACAATCTTGCCTTTAACATTACCCCCCTTGTACGTTGGATTCCGTCCTTGAAATCCTATTAAAGATATTTGTACTAAAAGAACTTAAAATCTATAGAATAAATTATTTCTTATTCTTATTTACTCTATAGTTGTCTATTATGTAACTATACCCTATAGTTCTATAAACTGTTGTTCTTCCATCACATGAATATTTTTAGTCTACATAATTTGTCATAGTTGTTCTTGCTATTGTGCTTTTGTAATGGTATGTGTATGGCCATTATCCCCCTCCTCTTATGAAGTTGTCGTTGTTGTTATTGTAATAAATTAGGTAGATAAATAAACATTAGCAGTTATATCATAGTATGGTGATTTTGTGTGAACAAATACCTACTATGTTTCTTATTTTGTTGAGACTTCTGTTCAGACTTGTTCATAAACTTGTGTTGTAGTCTATTCATCCACAACCTCCTCTATAATATCTCCTCCCTCAAGTCGACAAGTGGGCTTGATTGAACTTCTTAGGCCTCTCCACTCAAAAAGTTTTCTCATTTTTACCTTGATCACATCATTTTACGATCTTGTATTTAAGATTAGATCTTTGTTGTATGTGTCTTTTCAATGTTAAGAAGGGCACAATGGTGAGGTGTCAACATATTTTTGTTGTTGAAGGTATGCATGAACTTGGATTTCTTTTTTACTACAATTGATAGTTATGGAATATGTTCATGGATTTTTGAATGTTGACACATCGAAGATTGGAATGTCATAAGTTGCAATGGTATGAAATTTTGAAGTGCAACTTGACATCACATTCATTGTCCATGTTCTTCAGTAATATCAATGTTCATTGATTTTTCTTACTTTACATAACTTGAATTTCCTTTCTAAAATGATTTCATTTGTTTGCAAATCCTAAATGTTGTGAATGTTCTTTGTGTTTTTCAAAACCGAAATCTTTTAAATTTTGTGTGAATGTTGTGTGTTATGTGACTTAAATTTTGTGTGAAATGTAAGAGTGTCGTGTTGAAACTTGAATATTTGTGTTTGTGGTGAATATTTGAATGTTTGTGGCTATTGTGCATACCTAAACCATTTTAGGGTTTTGTCTTTTGACTATGGTAGCCTTTTAAGTTCCAATGAACTTTAGGTTCCATCTTTTTTCCAAGTCTTTTGCATCCATGGATCCTTCATGTAATAATGCAAACCTGAAATTATCCATGTGCAATAGAACTTATTATATCACCCAATGTGATCTTAAATTTTATTGTGTATATTTATGTGGGTAGTGCATTTTGAAAGGGAAAAAAGAAAATTTGTGAAGAAATTATTACATGCCCTTTTAGAGATCCTACAAAGCTTAGGATTAATGAACTCAAAAAAAAAAACTCAAAAAAATCAAAGTTGAAAATTAATTGGATTTACCAAAATAAACGGGCTACAAAATTGATTTGGTTTATACCTTTTTATGGGGGTTGGCAAGATAAAGATGGTGAGGTGCAAAATATGATTCAAAATTGAAGGGAAAGATAAATTGTTAGTTCAAAAGCTTGATTTTCTCAATATGCATTCATCTTGAAAGAAGTGCAATGTTGCCAAACTTGGAATGACTATGGTGCATATTATGTGAACCTTAACAATGCACACATGTGAAAACTGAAAAATTGTATGCTTCCATAGGGTGTGACACGATTGGTGACTTAGTTGAATGAGTAGGGAAGGAAGAGAAGAAGAAAAAATATGTGCAATTTGTTGCCGTATGGCACTTGTTGAAATAAGGACATCCAATGACTAATTTTTCTTGTGCAAGTTTATTTTTTAAAAGGTCTTAAACTTCTTCTATTTGCACAAATCTACTTTAGTAAGGATATGATACAACAAAAGGTCAAGTTTCTAACATCCCCTTTATTCAAGAACAATGCACATTCTTGTTATTTTCTTTTCCTCTTTTCCCCTATTCACCTGCTCTTGTGTACATCTTGTACCAATGGAACCACTCCCCCTTTCTAGTGATCCTTTTTTCTTGGTTTATTAGAACTTTGATTATTTTGGCTATATTTGTGACTTGTTTTCTTTTGGTTGCAAGATTATGTTAGTTCTCCTTTGGCTTTTCACAAGCAAAAGCTTGGTTTGATGGAGTTCAATTGCATAAATATGTCTTCAAATAGAAAACAAAAATCAATAATATAAAATTTGTATAATGCGTTAAATGCCTTTTGTTGTACCTTTTTTCATAATTGTTAAATATGTTTTTTTAAAAATTTTTTGTTGGTGCCGATTAGGTTATCGATCTCAATATCAAAAAAAATTGGTGTTGGTTAAATTATCAATATTTTGAAAGGTAGTAACCACCAGTTATGCATAAAGGTAGGTTGTCAAATAATCAGTTGATAATCATTAGTTATCTTGCCCATTGATAGCTGGTTATAAGGTTGTGAACAAAATTAAACATACTTTTAAAAACTTTTTTCTTGTTCTTTTGTTTTTTTATTATATAAATGTGATGTGTTTTAGGATTGATAACCTACTTGGATGATAACTAGATCATCTAGGTAGGTTACTAGATTTTGAAATTTTAATATCAATCAGCTAGGTTATTAACTGATTATCAAAAAATCAATATCCAACTGGTAGGATATAAATAACCGGATTGATAACCTAGTTAATAATCAAAATTCAATAACCGGCCAACACTGGTACACTCCTTGGGTTTAACCTTGGGGGAAAGTTGGACGGTAGTAAGTGTGGACCCCTACTAGCTTAAAGGCCATTAGAAGTTAGAACTTTGCATGCAGGTGACATTAGAAGGGCGGTGGGTGAGATAGCTTCCTACTACTACTAGAGGGACTAACTCTCTCCATTCTTTGGTTCCTATGGGGCTGCGCGTTTTTTGGGCCTTTCTTTGGCCTCCCCTTTTGTCTTCTGTGTGATGGTTCCGGCCATCAGTTTTTTATTGGATTTTTTTGCCCCCAAGTTAGAACTTGTCCACGCAACAGCCTTAGAGAAAAATACTAAACGATAGATACCTATAAAAATACGCTATAAATACGGATTATAAATACGGGACACCTGCTTTTCCGCGATAGACGCTTCGCATTCACTTTTCTCTGTTCCCGTCAGTTGCAGGCAAAGCACGTGGACTGCCAGAAGGATCGGGCCAGATGAGAACGGCGGAGGAACCCACGATCCCCACCCACATCTCCCGCGCATCAGGAACCGTTTTCCCACTGCCGACCACATCGCGTAGACAGAACATGGCATTGTGACATGTAGTCGCCACGCATGCATTTTGATTCGTTGTTGGACGTGGCCACGTACACACTGAAAGATGACCATTTGGATTAGTACGTGCAAGAATGGTGGCTTAAGATGCCACGCAAGCGACATGTCATGGGACAGCATCTGAATCGGGACCTGGGATGGGGTTTTGTGAACTGGTTTTGGGATCTCGATTTTCGCCGCGGGTGAAGCGCCGGTAGCTCCCGGGCGCCGAGGAAGATCACGGCTATGGCGACGACGCTCGGCATCGTCTCGGCCGTCTTTCTTCAGCCTCCTTCTGTTGCGTACTAACCGTCGACGAGGAGCGCCAGGAATCGTTCGGAGCGTCTGGGAAGATCGATTGTCTGCGCTTTATTTTGGTTCTTTTCAAATTTTCTGGTCTTTATTTTTGCGCGGTTTTTCAGATTTTTAATAGATTAAAAAGTTGCGGGAAGAAGGAGCCTTTTGTGATGGAGTGCTTCTTGTTGTGCACGCGACCGGGGGATTGTTTCATGTTTATTTCATGCCAAATTGCAAGCTCTTCGCGCAGTTTCAAGGTACTCCTCTGGATTGTTTTGCCACATAACACATTCAGCCATTCTCTGATATATATACCTAGTCATGCTCCATTGTCTTTTCTGTGGGATGATGAAACACCTGCACTTTCTGGTAGGTAGCGCGTAAGTAATGGAGGTTTGTGGCTTCTTATAGACATGCGAATTGCTTTTGTAGTTCAGCTCTTCTGCAGGGATACTAGAGTTTTCCTTTTTTTTCTCTCTCTTCCGAGTGTTTGTTTATTTTCTTTCGAATATGCTGCTTAACTTGTTGCGCTTGGGAAATGGAACAAGAGATTGGATCCATCCTATTGAGGTTCTTGTTCGTAACCAACGCTTTCTAACTCTCTGATTCTTGGCACGGTTTTCCCCAGGTCGGAGAGGATTTTCCTTCCTTTTGGTAGTTCCGAGATTTGGCTGTGGCGTTTTTTTCAACGAACATCGGTTCCATTCCTTCGATTTTGTGATCAGTTTCCTCGGATTGCTTCAGCTTTTAGAGTATAGGGTTATTGATCGCTGCTGGAATTCATTGGAGATGCTGATACACTGTGATGTTTCCTTATCCGGCTGAGAGAATACCTTCTCAACACTTTCGACAATATATCTTGCAATTTTCTCCAGCCTTCGAGAGTTGAATAGCCGCTTCTGGCGATTTCATATCCTCCAGTCTAGGCATATGGATACATCAGCACCTTCTGATAATGCTTTTCCTTCTAGTGGAGGAGCACTGATCACGGGGAATGAGACAGAGAGGACGAGGGAATTTAAAGACGTTGTTCCCGTATTGCTCAAGAGAATGATGGATGCAGATGGCATAAGACCTAGCATGATCAGAAGTGGACCTGTATTGGTGAATGGGAAAAAGCTTGAAAGAGGCAATAGAGGAGCTGTTCTAAGTAGTCACCGAGGAGGAGGAGGAGCTTTGAAGCTCTTGGACAAGCAGGGAGAGCAGGGAGGAGGATTTGTGGAAGATGATGCCTGTTCTACCTCTGGAAAGGAGACTGGGAAGAGCTTCTGGAAAGCTTTGGATCGTTGCATTGCAGCTTCCATTAAAGGTTTTGTGATTGGAGGTGGTCTTCGGGGAGGTCTTTCCCTCTTTGCGATTCTCAGCCGCCTGAGAAAAAGATCGTCCTTTAGGTGAAGGCTTTAAATCCTCTTTGTGATTATTCAATATATTGGTCTTACACAGGCCAATCTCACTTTCTGTCACAAATCCCTCTCAGAAATATTTTAGAGCTGACTGTTCACTATGTTCATGCAGTACAAAAGGTGTGAGTCTTCGAGGAAGAACAAACAATGAAGCTATCATGGCTGCTTTGAAAGAGACACTTCGCTATGGCTTGTTTGTGGGAACATTTGCAGGAGTATTCTGCACAGTTGATGAAACTGTTGCAGCTATAGGTGGATGTCACAGGTTTGGACACGCCCTTTAAACATTGAGATTTTACATTGGGTCAATTCGGAAAATGTGAATCACGGGCACATTCAACAATGTGGTGTAATAAGCATTCTCAATGTCTTTATTCAGTTTCTTAGATGGATTCTTTAAGCAACCATGAAAACTTGAAGGAGAGTTTGGATATGATATGAATTATGTCTCCTATTTAAAACAAAATGCCCTAAACCCGAGCAGGAATGGGCCATGACATCAGTTACATGTCTTAGCAGACCTGTGTAGGAAGTTGCAAATGTGATACCTTCTGCATCCTCTGGGTCATTTGTGTCACAAGGCTTTTTGCGGAGTCTCTTTTTTGCAGGACTGCAAGGTGGCGATCACTGGTTGCTGGAGCAGTTGCAGGACCATCATTGTTACTGACGGGGCACAAAAAAAGACACACAAGCATGGCCCTTTACATCCTTGTCCGGGCAGCAGTTCTGGCTGCCCGCTGTGGCATTAAGAATGAGCGAACAGGGTGGCTATGTCGACCTCTTTCTTGGAGGCATGGTGACACATTCCTCATGTGTTTGTCATCCTCACAGATTCTGTAAGTAATTGGTCTCTTATGTTTTCTATGTGTAGTTTATAGTATAGCAAAAGTATTTCAAGAATTTAACTCTGGGACCCTTGTTGTATTCTGCCATTCAAGGTCAGCCTGGATTCTGAAGCCAGATAGTCTGCCATCATCTTACATTGCTTTCCTCAACAAGCATGGAGGAAAAGATCTCTCTATCATAAGGGGGTTCAAGGAGCTAGCACTGAAGATGGAGCCATTCTCTGCCTTGAAAGCCATTGAGGAGTATTACAAATCAAATGGAGTTGATCTGAAACTGGATCCCAATATGTCCATTCCATGCACGGTAATGACACCTTTTTTCTCAAGGAGACTATTACTATTATTGCAATAATTCTTCAGAGGTTTAATCTCTTTTCACTGTACAATCTGGCCTCTTAAAACATGCAGTAGAAGCAGGTATTTGTTGAAGAGCAGGCTTTTGGTTTCTAACTTTTTGCCTCTGTCAACATATCCTGCATAATGTTTCTCCCAGAGCTTGAGATTGTTTTGCCAACTGGGATAATATCTCTATGTTGTGGCTTCATGACGCAGATGTTACATGGAAACCAAGGTTGCATGTCACATTTCTTCTCTTTCTTGGGGCCAGCATATTTACGGTCATTGCCTGTTTACTTGCCAGTTTATTTTGTTCCTGCTCTTCTTGTGCATCGTCAAGGCCTATTTGTGAGGTAATCATATTTCCTGAGGCTAATGCTTTTCTCTCTTATTTGTTCATCAATGACAGAAAAGGTTAATAGCCTTTCTGATAATTTGCATATTTCCAGTGCTGCCTCTGAAGGGGTGTTGTTGAATTTCTTTACACACACTATTGTTGTTGTAATCATGGGTGCAGGCCATTTCCTATATTGTGGAAATCCTTGATTGGCACAGCTAGATCTAGCCTATTCCTTGCTGTTTATTGTGCATCAGCCTGGTAGGTATCTCACCAGAATGCCTGTCACTCTGTTCATCATCAATTCTTTTCTCCACTTCATCTCAGTTTGTTCTTTCTTTTCATTGGTAGGTGCACACCTCCTGTCACTATATGCTCCTTGGGTTTGGATTGGATTTTTAGATGTGGGGAGTATATCCTTTTTGGACATCAATCAATCCATTATTTCTTCTGGTTTCTTTTGTGCTGCATCATAGTAGGTGATATTTTTACAAACTTCCTTTGTCTCTATGCAGGTCCTGGACATGTGTTTTGTTTAGAGCCACAGGGACTATCAACTCCCCACTTGTTGCAGCAGCAACTGTACGAATCCTTCTCTTTTGCATCTGCATGGTACTCTATTTTTGTTTGAGTTTTGTCCTCTTGCAGCTACATGAATTGACTTTCTTTGGAGTAAGTATGAAAGTCTCTTTTGTTTATGCTCTGTGTATGTGCTTTTCTTATTGTGATATCCTAGAAATATTCTAGGAGTACACTATAGAGCAGTATGGCATATTGTTTATCTCAAGGTCTGCTGCACTAGTAAATGTGACTGGTCATAATGTGCCACACATTGCTGGTGATTTTGTTTTCAATGCTGACCAGATGTGACCATGCTAGCTAACACCTAATTGGTCAAAGAGTATGCTCCAGGATGGGCTGGTGAAGCTGAAAAGATAGATTTTGTGCCTCTTTTGTTTCACCATTGGTGATCCATGGTTTTAATCCACTGAAATACAGATTTAGAAAAATAATTGACTTGAGAGAAGGAACCACAAAAACTAGGCTTCCAGTAGGTGAAGTTTGATGGAAGTGATATGATGTATATGGAGATGCTGACTTTGTATCTGTTTGTTATTTCCGCAGTTTCCAGTGGGTCTAGCATTGATGATTGAGAAGAAATCACGGCGCATGGAAATTGCCCTGTACTGTTTTGCCCGTGCAATGGAGAGCTTTGCAATTTGTGTGACTGATTGGGGACTGTTGGAGCGCTACAATTTGATTCCTCCTAAACGGTTTGATGTCCTGCTTTTCAGCACTGCTACTGCCATCATAATGCATTGCTATGCTCAAGAGCGTGACGTTTTCCGGTCAAAGTACCTGAATGTTCTTGACTGGGTCTTTGGGCTTCCTGATGGGGCTACACCATACACTCCCCTCCTTTCCTCACAATCTAAGTCGTTTGATGCAAAGTTTCTAGCTACCCCTCCATCCTGGAAATCTGCTTCTGAAATTTCAGAGGTAACTGAAAGAGAGGCATTGGAATCTGTTGACCAAGTTTGAGGCACACTCAATCTTAGCATCTTAATTGCACTTCTTCCTAGATTCTACTCATCTCATAGAGCCTATATGCTTGAGAGCTGTTGTCTAAAAGTTCTTTTTTTCCAGTTTCAAAAGCCTCTTCTGAGATGTCAACTGGACATTAATGGATCTTTCTGTTAGCCATTCTGTCATGCTGAAATTTCCTGTGTCAAATATAGAAATTATGAGCTTTGGTGCGAAATCTCATTAATTCCCACCTACATTTTTCAGTAGCGAAAAATGCCATAATTGTGCAGAGAACTGCAGATCTTGGTCTCCAGCTTTTCAGTTCTGGAGGCCATCTGCAGGAGATTGATGACTACAACTCAATTATCTTTGTCTCTTCAGTGCTAACCAACATCATGACTGAGTGTTCCAGTTGCTTCTGGAAATGCAACAAAAACTCGGGATGCAAATTTGTGTAGAATTGTTTGCCCAAAATTTGGAGCAGATTTCTATCCACTTTATCTACATCCACCACCAGGAGTTGATGAAGTCAGTGAGGAGTAACATGTGCTAGTGACTGCCATTCATGACAAAGGTGACAATCTGATATTTTGTGAATGACATTTACAAGGTAATGATCACACTCATTCTTTGTTATTTTTGTTTCAGTTCTGTTGGAACGAACACAATGTTTATTTTCAGAGGTGTTAGTTCAGACTTTTCTATGCATTCTCCAAGATATTCAAAATTATACATTAATTGTTGTTATTTGAACATAGGATGTGGACTTGATTTGATTGAAAATAAGGAACATGCGAATTCAGCAATTGTCTCATGTTTGACAACTTATTCTATATGATATAACCAGTTGCGCTTATTTGAATTGTAGCTTGCAACAAGTTATATTGTTGAAGTGTTGACACTCCTAAAAACTCTTGGCAAAGATTAGTGTACCATAATTGTTGCACTGATTGGGAATGTATAAGAACATCTGTGGGAACTTTTGAAATGTAATGGACTGGTAGGGTACAGGCTACTAGTCAACAATTCAACAGGAATCAAAAACAACAGGTAGGAAACAAAACATCCCCAGCTTTTGAGAATGTTGTCCTCCAAGCAAAGGAGTATGTATTATACACAAGGGTGTATGTGGGATGATTGAAAACTCCAAAAGAATATATAGTGTTAGAAGAACTCTTTTAGTTTCAATAAAAAAGAGCTTGTCCATGTGGCATTCTTGATATCAATGGCTCCAGACAGAAGAGCTACTTGCAAACCCATGTGACTTTCTACACAAATTCAGATTTCAAGCTACTGGCCCACTATCATTTGCACCACTACTGTAGTACCTTGGCAGCTTTAACACTAATTATATTATTTTCGGAGATGTTGAAAAAAAGGAGTTTGAATATTTGTTCGAAGAACAAAATCTTGTGAAGGGAAATAGAGAATTGTCTAGAATATTATGGAGCAATCTATTTTTGGACATGGGCTCTTAAAAAATTAGTTAAGGATTTGACAGACTTGTGTCAAAGCTGCCAAGGTGCTATGGTATGTCAAGTGGGACACTAGCCAGTCACAAAATTTCTGCAAAGCTGCTTGTGTCAAAGCTGCCAAGGTGCTATGGTATGTCAAGTGGGACACTAGCCAGTCACAAAATTTCTGCAAAACTGAGCAGCTCAGCCAATTTCTACAAAACTCTCAATTCATGAATTTCTTTTAGCAAGGGCTTTCACAGAGCTGCAATAATTTATTAGTTCTGATCTAGAACAGTAAATTGAAACTTTACACTCCAAAGATGTTCAAGCATTTATATTCCCAAAAACAGAGTCCTCTTGTTTTGAATAGTGTAATTCCTTTAACCAGAAAGCTTATTTATGTGAAAAGTTCCCACAGATGTTCTTATGTCCTACCAAATGATGAACTTTTTAACTGACTCTAAAATCATGTGTTAATTGTGTAGTCTTGATGATACAGCATATATGACACATCAGTTCTATGAACTTGGGTAAAGCCATTACAGAAAGTTGAAATTCTGCATGTCAAGTTGTCATGAACTTAGTGAACCCAAAGACAGCAAGCAAATGCTTGTTGTCTTGGTCCTTGTAATGGTCATGGATGATTGTGGTAACGTTTTCACAATTGAAAAGAGTAATCTTGGTGAGTATTTGGAACAAATTAAAAAATATAAGACACCTAATCATATGTGTCTTAAAAGCGGTGGTAATGCACTAACATAATCAGACTATTTATGTCTTCAATATCCTTTAACAAAAGTTTTGAACATTTTACTAAACATGGAAAAACAATTTCAACCTGGAGAAAATGAACAGAAGACAATGCAAAAACTGACAAAATGAAATATGAACCCACATCTTCAAATATAACCAAATTGTGTAAGAAATTAGATACATGTAAAGGTGATCATGTGAAAAATAAATGTGTTGCAAGATTGAAATTATGTAATTTTTTACATAGTTATGAGGGTTTATGTTATTTATTTCATAAACAATTTTTCACATATTTAATTTATATTCATAAGAAGGAAGGTTGTGGATTAATTCTCTCACAAATCATTGACCCAGTACCAAATCCTAGGAAAACTTATGAAAACTATGTAAACCTACAAGAATCAACTTCCAGAAAACCTCCCAACCTCCCTTTCATGAACAAACACCATGGTAACCCCAACTCCCAACGTAACAACTTTCAAAAAATCTCCCAACCTCCTCTTCATGGACACACACCATGGTAGTGACCCCCAACTCCCAACAACCCAACACAAGACCTTGGGCATCTTCATGGATCCAAAGCATTCACCTAATTTTTACATTTTTTCCACAACTCTTCTCCCTGATCCTTTATTATGCAGGTGTTACAAACAAGGAATCCAAGTAATCAAATGAAGTTTGTAAAAAATATGAAACATCTAGAATGAACTACAATCAAACCTTGTCTCCTCCAATTGGTACTCCTAAGGTGGGGAGAAACTTAGGATCAACTATACATGTAATGTTAATAGGGCAATTCTGCAAATGATCGAAGACATGGCTAAAGACAGTGTTAACATTGATTGTCTGAAGAGGACAACATGGAAAAATGGTATCCAATCGATCCTTATATTTGGGTAGCTCTTTCTCAAACATGGTGTTTCCAAAATGAATCTTCTAAATCATCACAAATTCAAATTTACTATATGAGCCAATGCCGAAATTTCATAGAACTAACACTAACAACTTGACTGACAATCTTCTCTGAATCTATAGAAACAGTAGTAACATTGCACCTAGAAAAGGGTACCCCAATAAGGATGTCAAAAGGAGGTCCTCCATATGTAACAACAATGGAAGCATCATGAACCCAAGGTATAGGAGAACCTCTTGGCACACCATTAAACACAACACCAATAACACCAACTCCGATATCAAAATGTTCTTATCCGACAAAATCATTACAAACTTGCAAAATCAAAAAATGTATAAGGAAAACAAACACAAAAAAACAAGAAACATAAGAAAGCAAATCATTTACTTCTTCATCCATTTACCTTAGTCTTTTAATAAGCAACCTTCTCCTTGTTAAATGCCTCTTCAAAACTTTGTATTCAATCGAATTTGAACTCACCAAAAATAATCCATTGCATTGTTTTTTCACAAAAATGTTTGTCAATCTGGTTATACCTTAAAAAATAACAAACTACATTAGAAGAAATCTAATGAAATGCAACCCATTTTTTTGCAATTATGTGCAACTAAAATATGTTTACAACTACATGTTGTTTTTATGATTATAGTTGAAGATTGGTTTGTTCTGGGACTATGATGCAACTGAGTTTGCAACTAACAATTTGCAATTAATAATTTTTCTTCCATCCTTCTAGGATGGTTTACATCCATGATCAAGCCTATAATTGCCATTAGTCGCATATGGCACCAATCTTAGTCACACAATTCCGTAATCCATACTCATACATATGTGTATTAGGGAAACATCCATGGTCTATTTTGCTGGGTGTATTGAAGTTCTATTAAATATGTATTTATAATTAATTTGGAATATACGAGGCATGTATTAAATGGATCACATCAAAATTTTTGAGGGGATCCATTTTGGGTTTATTTAAGGATTTGTTGTGATTGGTATTAGGATTTATGTCAGAAGGTATATCTATCAAGGTGTTGAACTAGGGTCCTATCTAGAATGGGTTCTTTCACGGTGACTAAATTCTGAATTTGTTCATTCTTGGCCTTGCCACATCTGAACACCTAAAAATTGCAAGGTAGATGCTTGTGAAATATACACAACTATAATTTCAAAGACTCATGATTCCTTTGCTACCATAAGGTTACATGACAAAGTGCAACATGGGGTGATGTGCACCAAGAGTTCAAACACAAAAAGAGCCATGTGTTAGCATCACAAAACTTGGACATTCACTTGAATAGAATGGACCTACCTTTCATTACTATCATTCCATTGAGTACATTGCATGTCTATAATAGGGGATCCATGCCTAATAATGTCATATAGAGTAGTTGAGCTTTCACTTATGGCACACACATGATGTAGGTAAATAATCCAAGTTGTTCACTTTCATCAACCTCCTTGTAAAATGCAAAACCAATCTAGTCTATAAAAAAAAGGTGATACATCCAACTGAATCACATGGTATTTCCTCCTTCCTTGTGCACCGTATGAAAGTTACAGAGACTAACAAATAATCCCCCAAGCCCATTGATGCACACAATACACCACTGCCATGTTACCTATCCACTAATTCATGGAAGATCCAAAATCCACCCTATGTCAAATTGTAATGTTAGTTGTGAAATGCCCCATATATAAAAGTTCAAGTGGACAGCCCATGTAGGACTAGAGGATACTACTCTTCACAATTGTACACCCGTTAGACATAAATAAATATGGATTAAACACAAGAACGAAAATTTGTTAGATTGGGCAACACATGTTATATTCCAATATTCTAATGCCACTTCATTAGAGTGAGATTTCGATTAAAATTGAATAAAGAGGTGGGAGAAAAACCAACTTACATCCACTAGATTGAGGATAAGGGCAACACATCTATAATTAAGTCTAAAATGTAACAATAACAATAGTAGACTCCCTAACCTTATGCAATTGGCACATGTATATCTAACACATCATAATACACTAAATCAACATGTTTAAGCATGTGAAAGGGGGTGCCATTAAATAGGGTTTCAAGTTTGAGGCTTTGAAGCTTGAACAAACTATTTAAAGTCAATTTTATAGGTTTTTAAGTTTATTTAGATTTCTAAGAATAAGGAGTTTAAAAGGACAAGACCTAAAGGACATCAACTATTAGTTTAAGACTTGATTGCATAATCAAGGTGTAAACAAGGAGTAAGGACTATGAATTTTGACATAAGGATTGTATTTAGGACTAGTAGGTACACTTAACATGTGCCAAACTCATGAATAAGGAGTCTAAAAGGACATTAAGTACTAAAGGACAAGGATTGTCAACTAAGGACCTAATTGCATTAAACAACGGGTGAACAAAGATTAAGGATTAATAATTTTCATAAGGACTCAATTTAGGATTGGTAGTCAAACTCTTGAATAAGGAAAACCTAAAAGGATTTCAATTCAGGACTTGATTGCATTTTATGGAAAGTAAACAAGGATTAAGGACTATGAAGTTTGACAGAAGGACTCAGTTAAGGAATAACGGCCCTTAAAGCATGTTAAATCTAGGAAGGAATTTAAAAAGACATGAAGTGACTTGGACAAAGACTATCAGCTCAAGATTTGATTGCATTATATCGAGTAAGCAAGTTTTCAGGACTATGCATTTTAACATAAGGACTCAATTCAGGATTGTTGATGGTAATAGTTTTAGAAATGTCAATGACTTGCTATTTTTGAGTTTTGAAGAAATTTGATGCTAGATTTTGATTGCCAAATTGGTCTGAATTAAGATCCATGGCAATTGAAATTGGTCATTGAAATTTGTCTTAGGCATAGTTTAATCTTTTTTTGCTTTCAAATAAATAATCAATGGTTCATTGTTTTATAATGTGGGATTCCAATTTATAGCCATTTGGAATTCTACACAAGGGCATGACTACATAATATAATAAAGGGCTTGGCGAGCATGGGGGTTCAAATTGCCTCAAATTGGTCAAGAGTGGTAGTGATAGAGATGAATGTAGCTGATTTGCAAGTAGTGCTAACTAGACACAAAGTAATGGTCAAGGTAGTGCCCATCAAAGTGGGGATACAAGTCTAGGTACATGTGAAATATATTCATCCTTTGTTATTACTTAATGGAGATGGCATTTTGCTTTATCTTAAACAAACATTTTCGCATCTTTGGTATATGAATTTGTTTGTCGCAACCCCACTTTGGGATAAGTGTGAAGATGAAACTCACACCCCCAAAAGTGGGAGGTTGGAGTCCTCCAGGACTCTCGAAAACTCAAAGCTCGAGTTCAAAGGTCAAAACACCTTGCATTAAGGTGTTCTTTATATCAATGGAAAGGTCTTGAAGTGTAGATGCCCAAAATGGCCTCGCATGTGCCATTTGGACATTTGTAGCGCAAGTTATGAGCAAAAGAAGGGCCAAGTTATGCAAAATTGACTTAATCTCATTTGTTTTGTTTTTTCTACCTATTTGTTCCAGACTTTATTTCGTAAGTGTTTTTAAAGTGATTTTTGAAATTATATTCTAATTAGGGAGGTAATTTGGGTGCATATTAAATTGATTTGCTAGTCAGTTGTCTTTGTAGATAAATTATGTGGTGATTATAGTGTTAGGCAAAAGTGCAATGACATTTGGCCAATTTTCAAACAAAGAATCAAAAGGGGCCTTTTGAATCCTACAAATGAATTAATATTTGTGTGGTTTATGAACTGGCAATAATGAAACTATATTTCTCGTATTTTAAAATCATACTTGAAAAAAAAAAATTTCCAATTTGAATATGTAAACATGTATTACTTAATTTGGATTTTGTTATTTGAGGACATATGTGCAAAACTATTCAATTGTGATTAATGTTGCAAATTGGGAGCTAAGGTAAACAAAAGTTTTACTATTCTAGTCATTTCATTTGTGTTGACAAAAGGACTTAGTTCAAGACTAATAGCCCTTATAGCATGCCAAATTCAGGGAGAAGGAGTTTAAAAGGACATGAAGGGACTTGGAAAAGGACTATTAGCTTAGGACCTTATTGCATTATACAAGGGGTAAGCAAGGTTTTAGGACTATGAATTTTAACATAAAGACTCAACTTAGGATTGGTAACCTTAAAACACATGCTAAATTTAAGAGTTGCAATATTTTTCCAAATTTAATCTTGTTTTTTAAAGATGTAATATAATTGGAATTCTTATGAGCTAGATTATAATTGAATGAATATTGTTATGTGCAATAATTACTCATAATAAACTATATAATAAGTCCTATATATCTTATTGGTTGGTCATGATCTAGGTTTTAGTCAACTAGTAAAATTGTGATCCTTGGATTTATGGATGTGGCTACTATTTAATTAGATTCAGAATTTGAAAGATGGTTCTCATCATTTACTTCCAATGTAAGTTGCCAATGATCTTATATAGAAGAAATTTGGGCTCATGTATAAAGGGAAAAAATTAAACTAAAGCTTATTATGTTTTTTGGAAAAATTCCTGAAATTTTTGAAAGGGATTTTAATGTGGAGGGTAATTGTCAAGAAAAGATTGTTGACTTGGTGATTTTGGACCAAGTTATGTGAAATTGATTCACAACCTCATTTGTTTCATTTTTTTGAGTGATTTATTGGGCTTTCATTTTATGATGATTTATGTCTAGATAAATCTTTAGGTCAATATATGGATCCAAGAAGACACCTTCAAATAGCCATCATATTTTGATGTCATATATGTAAATTATCCATATGGAATATGTTACATTGTACATATACACTGACCATGTAAATTGTGATACATGTATCTATCTACAACACATGTGTATCCAAATGATATGTGTACACATTATCCATATATGATCTAGCTTTAAAGGTTGGTTTTAGCCATGTGGTGACTACTCTATTCACACATACAAATATATTTGCATTAATATACATCTATTGTACTTTGGTGGCAAGGCCCATGTGTTGTTATTTCCAACTTCATATTTAAGGCACCCAAGTAGATTCTTTTAGGTTTCATTTAAGTTTAGATGCTAGGTACTAGTAGGAGACATAAGCACTGGCCCAAGAAACATGTGATGAAATTGTTGGGTTTGTAATGTAGGTGACATTATTGCTCAATCATTACTCAATTATTAAGGTAATTATACTCACCATTAATCTAATTCGGACTACATGCAATCAAGCATGTCAATGGAAGACAACATTTACTGGCATGCATGTTTTTTCCTTTAATTTATCACCAATTATGTATATGATTTAGGGTTATCAATCTCTTTCTTTTTGCATATGCTTGTTTACCCATAGATTGTCTTTCTATCTAGACTACAAGTTGTTTACATCAACTGCCCTTTCTTTCTTTGAAAACCTAGATTCTTGTTGGATTTCATTGCACATTTGAACTTTGAACATAATTTGTGTAGTCATAAAGTAGATTTACATTTTTGGTTGCAAGTTAAAAAACATGGTGCAAGAGTTAGTTGAAGGCATTATTGAGTGGTTCGACAAGAAAATTAGGCTTCATGCTGGAGGATTGGATATCAAGAAGGAGCTTATTAATGAGTAAGTATCTATTGCAAACTTGGAGTGCTTGTGGGGATAGAAGAAATCAAGGAATGGGTTCAAGGTGAACCCCTGCATTGACCCAAATTTGGTTGCTAGAATCTAGGAGCTCTAGCCATTTATTTATCAAAAAGTAGAGATCACAAATGGTTCAAATTCTCTTTCTTTTGCTAAAGGAGTTTTAGCAGAGAAGAATGAATTTAAGGTGAATTAGGTTTGTTATGCCTCCCAAGCACAAGGCATGGGAGGAAGAGGGCACAAAAATTTAAACTGACAATATTAAAATATTGAAGAAATAGTCACTAGGGGCAAAGGTCATGGCATCTACAAATGTAGCAGCAAAGTTGCCAAATGTTGTTGCAAGTTCTAATGTATTCACAACTCTGATGGCTTCTAAGGAAATACATGTCAAGCAAGTCCTTGTTACTTAGGCCCATAAAGTGGCAACTATTTAAGCAAAGCTCAGTGATTTGAAGAATGAAAAAGCTTGACTTCAATAAGATTAGTGGCTTGCATTGATACCAAGGGATGGGGACAAAATTCAAAAGGTGGATCAATGGAATCAAACTTCATGCTATGGGGATCTGATTTTGGATGCCCACTATCTACATTTTTTTCATTTTCATCAAAGGTCACCTCTAAAATTGGCAACTTCCCATCATCTTCAATGACCTCTAGAGCTTTATTAGAAGATGAAATTTTCAACCTTTTGGGTTTCAATGGGGATGTCACTTCAGAATCATGCATCCCCTTTTTTTTTGGACTGATAGGAATACCACCACCATCACAACCATTTGCTGACAACTATATTATTGGCAAAATCTAGGATCCGATTCCTTGGTGGTGTGCACAAATTATTGTCTTAGAGAATTTAGTGAATGTAGTTGATGACCCAACTTTTGTTTTTTACAGTGCTGAATTCTTATGTAAGATGACTGCCAAAACCCAATCAAACATAAATGTTATGAAAATATTTTTACTAAAATAGAAAGAAAAGGACATTGCCAATTATAGACCTAGAAAATAAACAAATTTGAAATCTTAATTTGTACACTACACATAGATTACATGTAAGAATTGAAAGCATAAATGTTTGGTTTGAACATGGAAATACTATACCACAATGTCACCTTAAAAAAGGCCAAACTACCAATAAAGACTCAATATAAATTTCATGAGTACATTATATATAACAAAAAAATTAGATAAGGTAAATGTATCAAGTTCAAATACTAGGAATGACAAGTCCATCACAAATTACATCATAACACACCACCAAAAGGATTTCTTCCTTGAAATCAGGAGTCAAATTTAAAACATTAAAGGACCGGATGGCATAGTAAGGGCTCCTTAGAAAAATTAGGAGTCTAAACCTAATGCTCATGACACATAAATCAAGAGTTGGAAAAATCAAGAAGGATACCCATGACATCAAAGAACTAGTGAAAAGGACTAGTATTACATACAACTTTTAGGACTCAGACTTAAAATTCAAGAATGGTACCCATACAATCAAAGGAGTACATACAACTTTCAAGACTCATATTCAAATTGTAGGAGAAAGGCAAAAATGATATGCAAACTATCAAAGGACTACACACAACCATTAAGGCTTACACCTGGGAAGGAGGAGTGATACCCATACTCATAAAGGATTAACATAATCATAAAGGCTCAAATTTAAGCAACAAGAGTAACACCCTTAACATTAGGGGGCGATAGTGGACACAACCACAATTTGGCTCTAACCCAAAAATTAAAAGTCATATATATATGCAACTATTTATAAGCACCAATCAAGGAAACAAAGTTTTTTGCAAGAACTTGTTAACATGATATCCCACTCCAACATAAGTACTTTGCAAGAAAATGTCAGTCACAATATGATGAATTTTTTAATGAAAGAAACATCTTCTTAAATGAAATTTAAACTGTCATGTTCAATAACAAAATCAAATTTGTGAATTCAAAGGAATGCTTGTAAAGCTAACGCAAAAACTTGACACACTTAAATGAAAATACAAGTTAGCATGTTCTATGCACTCAAGGCAAAGGTGCAAATATAAATGTTGTTGTGAAAGGATGTTAGATCTTTGTTGTAACCACTTCTTCCATTGTTGTGCCAAGTTCAATTGAATAGCTACTATTTCTTGTTCAGTTGATATAGGATTTCACCCCATATTCACCCACCGATTAGGATGCATCAACTCATGACAAAATTCCACCGCATAACATGTTGAATTCTAGAAATGAAAAAATAAATAAAATGGGTGATAAGTATGCCCATAAGATGCAACAACAATGTCATTTGCATGAAACCATTCCTAACACAATGGGCAAGCCTTGATTAATATGAAGCTCCTTTAGTTTTCGGCTTGTTCACTTGGGTGCACAATGGGCAAAAGAAAGGTGCAAACTCCAAACCTTAAGTGCATATGCTCTACTTGGTTTTGGACGAACTCCACAATAGCTGGAACCGCAACAAGTGCTTGTTCAACCTTCAAAATGTCAAAATCAATATCTTCATACTCTTTACATGTATTATGGTATGAAGAAGCTCCAAGTTAGGCACGCTGGTCGAATCCTTCGATAATTTTAGTATGATAATTCAACTCATGACTAAGGCCATGTAGCTAGTCAAGATGCAACTTAATAAAAGTTTACAACCTTTCTAGCCCTCATCCTCATTTGACATACCCATCAAAGCTACTTGCAATTTTCTACCTATGTTTCGTGGGCTGAAAACTTGCCCATTGCAATTTCCATCTCCATTTTAGCTTTAGCATAGGTTGCCTTTTTGTCCTCCATTTGAGAACAAAGGTGTTTCACCTTTGCTTCAAGATTGGACTTCTGTTGCAAAACATTTGCAATGGATGATTTCATAACTACTAACTCCACCTTTTTCAGTTCATGCAACTCTTCAATTCCAAAAACCTTTGTTTTGGTGAAACCAATTGGTCTTCTTCGATGATTTGTTGCCATTGTCAAGCCATGAGGAGGTTTTTTTGCTTATGCATGGTCAAAGACCTAGCAACAACCCCTTCAAACTTCACAATAACATCCTTGTCCACTATTGTGGTGTGGGCTTCTGTAATTTGAACACCTTTGAGTCCTTTTCAAGCTTTCTCCTTAGCAACCTCCAAACCAAGAGAGGCCTAGTTCATAGGTATAGCCTTTCGTTCTACCACAATCCCCCAATATAGTTTGTGTCCAAATTCATTGTTTATGATTTTTTATTAGTAGGGTAGAATTTGAAATATAATTCTTCAACTTGCATTTTCACCTCAGGATCAAGATCAGGGTTGTTTGATCTATAGCCATTGGCCTTCTTAAGGCCAAACACAACTACAACCTCATCAAGTGTGATATGCCCATCTTCAACTAATTTCTTAGGTTGTATTCAAAATCTAGGCAAGTTCATGACCATAGTCCAATATGTCATATCATGACCGCCATAGTTTACATATTTTTTTCAACTTCTTGTGAGCTTCAAAGGAGTCTTAGACCATCTTGGCTAAATAGATAACCCTAAACCCTAAACTTGTAACAAGACACCAACAACCTTGTTAATGCAAATGTAAGGAACCCGTAACCAACAGTTTCCAAAAATAAAAAAAATAATGCAAAAAAGGTAAGAGATTTTTGTGTAGACAAATTGATCCTTCAAAACAAGGTGAACAATATCAAATGTAAGATTGAGCTCCACAAAATTAAAGCAAACCCACCTAGATTTGCCTAGACTTGTATGATTCTACATGTGTTGAGAAGAATTGGTGAGCCGTAGTTATACACACCTTCCACAAAAAAAAAATGGTGGGTCTCCTTCTTCAACCACAAAGAAATAAACATTGTTTTTGTAAGCAAAATTTTGTGGTAGCAAAAGTGTGTGCAAAGGATATTGAATTATGTTATGACTAGAATTGTATGCACAAATATGCTCTTAAAAAACAATACTACTTGGAAATATGACGTATCAGACGAATGAAAAGGAAAAGAATCAAAAGTAATTCCTTCTTCGTATTGTGACCACAATAAACACCTTCTTGCTACTAGAAGCCCTAGTTGAAGGTATGAAAGGAATTGAAAAGTACATCCTTCAAAAAACTCTTCAAGTTGTTTAGGATTAGGTTCTAGTCGATACAAGAAGGATTTGTAAGCATTGGGCATACTAGGAAGTGGAAGGCCTATTGTTTGCAGAATGTCAAAACCTACAACACTCCACGTCAAAATTTGACCTTCCCTAAATCCTTTCACATTGATCTTTTGTGAAGGGTAAACACTATTGCTTATTTCTTCATCGCTAAAAAGGTTGCTTGCACCAGAGTCAATTAACTCATTGAACTTCTTTGGAGAATATGGTGATGATGGGTATTGCCCTAAGTTTATAGACAAGTCTTGTTTGTGCTCCCAATAGTTCACACTCCACTCATCTAATTGTCGAAACTGCTCTGACCTCTCTATAGTTTAATCAAATTCCTTTCTGATGCATTTTGAAAGTTCTTTTTCATACAACCTAGGTAGGTCACTCATGCATGCACAAAGATCACAAAAGTTATGGTGTGGAGAAGTTGGAAAGATTGAACAAGATGACATACCAACAATGATGGTAAGCTCAAGCTACGGTGTGGAACAAAACCCAACAAACACAAAGCGGGAAGATGACTAAGGTTTAGGGTAGTAGATTGTAGCAAACCTAGATGACAACGAAGGCAAAGTGTGTGCAGACTCTGGTAAGTTCAAATTTGTGTGCGTGCCTAGTACAATTTACTAGGCCCGATCGATTCAAATCAACAATCCATATCCATTCAATTAGGGAATTTTTTCAAAATAGGACTAAGGAAAGGAGACCCTCCTTTTCATCCTGGCTGGTACACCTTAAAGAGTTTTCACCCCCAATGAAAAACTTGGATGAGCTTCAAGTTGATAGCCATTGTTGCCAATGGAGTTTAATGCGACTGGCCTCAAACAAAGGGATGGGAAACAAGCACCATGATGAAACACAACAACTAATTAAGCAGCTATGTGATCAGAAACTTAAAACAAACTTGAAATAATATGATCCAGTGGGGTAAGTTAAACGTCAAAACCAGCTTGTCATAATTCCGTCTCCCACTCCCTCAATTTGTCTAACGTTCCCCTGCAATCTCTTGGTTTCTGCTGGTAGTAGTAGATCATGCGCACTCAGCTGATCAAGAGGAGATGGAACCCTAAATAAAGAACAACTTTTACTAGAACACAAAAACACACATAATTACTGGAAATCTATGATAGTTGTGAATTACAAAAAATTGCAAACGCAGAACAAAGTGTAGCAAGCTGTGAGGGGCATTCGGTTTGAACAAGAGTGTGCATTTTATAAGCACGTTGAGTTGCGGGCTTGTGCGACCTAGAGAACTGAGACATGACGAACATGGGGGCTTGGATGATAACTTTGCTGGTGGTGTTTTTCATTCCTGTACCAATATACTTTGCTAGCTAAGGTGGACGCATTTACTTAATTTGGATTTGGAAAGGGATTAAATTCGGGGAAGGGTGGGTTGTGGGGAACCCTTCTTTTGTGTTCTAACTTAGGGCAGTGGGGTGTGGGTTTGGATTGATTTTCCTCTAGTAGAGTCTAAACATTAGGAGCTAACTACCTGGTGGCCAAATATGGGTAGGCTTTCACTGTTGTGATGTATGTGTTCCCTCCAAATAGAATATTCAATTCCAACCTACCAATTCTAATATCTTCCTTTGTATTTTTTGGGCTTAACAAAATACTAATTATTAACTTTACTTGAACCACAATGGTCTAGCTTCATTGATTCAGACTTTGAACTAAATCTAAACTAGCTAAAGTTCTCACAGACCTGTGATCTATTTCATGTGTTTTATTATGTGATAATTTCTAGTACTAAATTTATGGTTATCGCAACTAACCATATGGCCATGGAGTGCCTTCTAGAATTACACCTTAATTCATTAATGGACTAGATTTTTGTTTATAACTTAAAGGAACTGTCCATGTCGTAAATATTACCGAAGTTTGTTGAATATGCATACATCACAAAAGAGAATTTGATAATTTTGGTATTGTCTAGGTGCTGTGACAGCAGTAATGAGAAATTGATGTTATAACATGGTGAAATGGACAACTCAATTGCTACATGTCAAAACTTCTTCTGTATGCTAAACCTGGTCACTCTCCCTCTAGTCCCTCTTTTGACACAAACAGTCGTGAAACACTTTGCAAGGAGATAAGTTTTATGAAAGCTTCTCCAGTGACTATCACACAATACAAATCTGAACATTGGAGATCAGATGGTGATTTGCTAATCTCCACATGCAAGGAAATATCTCAACTGAGCTTAGCCGACCAATGGTCATGGTCTCGCTTGCGATTCAAGCATATTCAGGCCAATGTGCATTCTAAAGGATAGAGGCTTCACAATCTCACTGGACAATTACAAATTTCCTTAGGTATACATTTTCCATGATAAAATCACATATATCTTCCAAAAGGAACTAAGGATAAGCATGTCCTTGGAACATTTCACATAACACTTCTCTAACTAGGATAAGTAGATTGGAATTTCATAATCTGCAAATGGACTTTGCTATGCCCTTTTGCACAAATGAATCATGAAATTCCATTACTCATCCTACAAA